>Ga0163144_10000180_pt1 | contig 147169 bp, 147 predicted proteins | sample OliLak19BULKMAT1_FD_123175 | JGI IMG/M metagenome (GOLD analysis project Ga0163144, IMG submission 123175) | Freshwater microbial mat bacterial communities from Lake Vanda, McMurdo Dry Valleys, Antarctica - Oligotrophic Lake LV.19.BULKMAT1 | ecosystem: Environmental > Aquatic > Freshwater >...
CGGCGAGCGGGTCGGACCAACACCGATCCCCGGACCGCGATGGTTTCAATCCCCACCGCCTAACCTCACTCATCGCGTCCCGTTCACATTGGGCTGGATCCAACGCCCCTCCGATGAACGGACACGTGAAGTGTACGCGCGATGTCAGCCTGTCGGATAAGTTTCGATTTATCCCCGCTCTCCTATCCCCGGAGCACGGGCAAAGCCCGTGAGTCCGGGGCCCATAAACACGCGTGCTCGAAATCTATCCTCGGATTAGATGGTCGCTTACCCGGCAAACAGAGATGTTTATGGGTCCCGGACTTGGCGCGGCGCGCCAATCCGGGAATGGGTGCAGACACTACAAACGGCGGCTAGGTCCGCCCGCAAGCGACTGCGGTGCTTTAAGACTGCTCACCCAAACCGGCGCCCTCTCAGAACCCCCCGCGCAGGCGGCGGATTACATCATCGAGCTGTTCAAGCGATTTGTAGGTGATCTTCACCTCACCGGCGCTCGCGCCCTTCTCGGCGATCGTCACTTCGAGACCGAGTGCGTTGGAGAGCGATGCTTCCAACGCGCGCGTGTCAGCGGACTTTGCTTCCGCTGCAATGACGGAAGCGCGCGGGCCGTGCTTTTCGTCTTTCGCAATCTGCGCAATGCGTTCGACTTCGCGGACGTTCAGTCCTTCGGCGATCACGCGCTGCGCGAGGCCGCGTTGATCCGGCGCGGTCAGGATCGCGCGCGCGTGGCCCGATGAGAGGCGGCCATCGCGCACCATCTCCTGCAAATCGTCCGGCAGCTTCAGCAGACGCAGCATGTTGGCGATGTGCGGACGCGACTTGCCGACGGCTTCGGCGATGTCTTCTTGCGTGCGACCGAAGCGATCAATCAGAGCTTGGAAGCCTTGCGCTTCTTCGATCGGATTGAGATCCGTACGCTGCACGTTTTCGACGATCGCGATCTCAAGCACTTCGAGTTCGTTGAGTTCACGAATGACGGCCGGGATCGCATGCAGGCCAGCGCGCTGTGCTGCGCGCCAACGACGCTCACCGGCGACGATTTCATATTTGCCGTCCGCGATCGGGCGAACGAGGATCGGCTGCAGCACGCCGTGCGTGCGGATCGAGTTGGCGAGATCGACGAGATCGCTTTCGTCGAAGTGACGACGCGGCTGTTGCGGATTGCGTTGCACGAGATCGATCGGCAGCGAACGCGGGCCGTCGTTGCTGGCAGCCGCTTGTGTCGGCGCGGCAGGTGCAACCACGGGAGCGACTGGCGCAGGCGCGGGTGTTGGCGCTTGCGGCGGTTGTTGCTGCACGTTGGTGACGGGCAGTTCGAACACATTGCGCGGCGGCTCGATCGGCGCGCGCGTCTCGGTTGTTGCGGGCCAAGCAGGCGCATTCGCTGGCGTCGGCGGCGCATCGGTGCGCACGGGTTCGCCGAGCAACGCTGAAAGTCCGCGCCCCAGTCCCCGTGGTCTCAAATCGCTCATCGCCCTGCCTCCTCGCCCCCCGACCCGATTCGGTTGCGTGGTTAAGTTTGCGTCGGCAATTATTGCCGACTTCCTACCAAAACCTTCTCTTCGCTACGCTGCACGCAACATTCGTTCGCGTTCGATCAGTTCTTTCGCAAGATTGATGTACGCTTTGCTGCCGGCAGCGTTCTGATCATAGATGATCGCGGGCAGGCCATGGCTCGGCGCTTCGCTGATACGCACGTTGCGCGGGATCACCGTCTCATAGACTTTGTCCGGGAAGTGCGCCCTCACCTCTTGCGCAACTTGCTCGCTGAGCGTCGTGCGCTTGTCGTACATAGTGAGCACGACGCCTTGGATTTCGAGCGTCGGATTGAGGTTCACCTTCACCGCATTGATGGTCGCGACCAATTGCGCGAGACCTTCAAGAGCGAAAAATTCGGTTTGCAACGGCACCAGTACGCCGTTCGACGCAGTGAGCGCATTGACCGTCAAAACGTTCAAAGACGGCGGGCAATCGATCAGCACATAATCGATGCCCAGCTGCGATTCCGCGCGGAAAAGATCGAGGGCGCGGCGCAAGAAAAATTGCGGCTGCGCTTCGCCCATCAGTTCGCCCTCGACGCCCGACAAGCGCGCATCGCCAGCCGTGATGTACAAATTGGGCACCTTGGTCGGCATGATCGCTTTCGACAGCGGCAGCTGACCGACAAGCACGTCGTAGCTCGTCACCGCGCGATCGTGCGGATGGATGTCGAGACCGGTGGAGGCGTTACCCTGCGGGTCGGTGTCGAAGATCAGCACGCCCTTCCCAGCCGCCGCCAAGGCGGTACCGAGATTGATCGCCGTGGTCGTCTTGCCCACGCCGCCCTTCTGGTTGGCGATCGCCAAAACACGCATGTCCCCGTCTCCTGTTCGGAAGCTCAGGGATCAGGCGGCCTTTGTTATGCGAACAATGCGGCCGCGCGGATCGCTGATGCTCTCCAGCACATCTGCCCGGTACGCCCCACCATTTAGGACGTCGCTCGCGGCGGTCAGTTCGGCTTCCAGGTCTGCGCCCTTATGGAAAAGCCCGATCGCGCCACGATCGAGAAGCGGCTTCGCATAGGCCATGAGTCGCGGCAAGGGAGCCAAAGCACGGGCGGTAACCACATCATACCGGCCCTTTCCGCGTCCAAAGTCCTCAATCCGGAGATTGAAGACTGTAGCGGGGAGCCCCGCTTCGGCGGCTACCGCCATCAGGAACTTGGCCTTTTTGCCAATGGATTCGACGAGGTGGACTTGCGCGCCTGGCTGGCCAGCCAGGAAGCCGGCGACGACCAGGGCCGGGAACCCAGCGCCAGAACCCAAATCCACCCAGGATTTCGCCTCAGGGGCGAGCTTCAGAAGCTGTGCACTATCCAGCGCGTGACGGGACCAGAAGAGCTCCAGCTCCTTCGGACCGACCAAATTCATCCGCTCGGACCATTCCGCCAGCAGCCGGCGATAGGTTTCCAGGCGGTCGATTGTTTCCTGTGAAACGGGCAGGCCCAGGTCCCGGGCGAATTCTTGGGGTCCGTAGCTCACGGATAGCTCCATAGCTGCCAAGTTGAAGCGCGGGCCTCCTGGCCCGCTCTTACTTGAACCGGCGCGTCAGTCGCTGACCTAATGCGGGCCGGAGGCCCGCGCTCCAACCTGCCGACAGCCGAGCTCACGGATGCGGCCCTGCTCCGCCGTAGGCGGACGCGAGATAGCTGGTGATGGATTTTGGCTCGTCCAAAAAGAACGCGCCCTCGGCCTCTTTAGCGTCCACCGGTGGCGTCGAGCTGCCTGCCAGCACCAGAACCGGCATCGACTGATTGTCGTCGCCGATGAAGCCGATGATGTCGTGTCGCGGCCGAGGGAAAGCGCTGCGGCGGACGTCGATCGCGCGCGCCCAATGCGGGTTGGCGAGCAGCGCGCCCTCCATCGTCGCGCACGCGGTGCAGAACCATGTGCCGTCGAGCGCTGCGTCTTCGAACGGCGCCGCGATGATGAAGAGCGTGTCGCGAGCGGGCTTCATGCGCGTTTCCTTTGTTCGCGTTTGACATGCGCCAGCAAGGCGGTGAGCGCGCCTGGCGTGACGCCCTCAATGCGCGACGCTTGGCCCAGCGTGACAGGCCGCGCATTGATGAGCTTCTCGCGCACTTCGTTCGAAAGCCCGCCAACGCTGGCGTAGTCGAGATCAGGCGAGAGACGCAGGTCTTCGTCGCGCTTGAAGGCTTCGACATCAAGCGCCTGGCGTTCAAGATAGCCGGAATAGAGCGCGTCGATCTCAAGCTGCTCGCGCGTTTGCTTGGAGAGTGAGGCAAGCTCGGGCCAGATCGCGGTGAGCTGTTCAAAGTCGATCGTCGGGTATGCGAGCAGCTGCAACGCGTTGCGGCGCACGCCGTCCTGATTGACTTTGAGGCCGCGCGCTTCCGCCTGTTGCGGCGTTAGTTGCAGCGTATTGGATAATGCGCGAGCCGCTTCGATTTCCCGCATTTTATCGGCATATTTGCGCGATCGCTCAGCGCCCACGCAGCCAAGCTCGATGCCCTTTTGCGTGAGCCGTTGGTCCGCATTGTCGGCGCGCAGCGAGAGGCGATACTCGGCGCGCGAGGTGAACATGCGATAGGGCTCGGTGACGCCGCGCGTGACGAGGTCATCGATCATCACGCCGATATATCCCTCAGCGCGGCTGATCTCGAACGGCGCTCCCCCGCCCGCAGCGCGCGCGGCATTGAGGCCGGCGATGAGGCCCTGCGCTGCGGCTTCTTCGTAACCGGTGGTGCCGTTGATCTGGCCGGCGAGATAGAGACCTTTGATGCGCTTGGTCTCCAACGTCGGCATCAGCTCGCGCGGATCGACGTAGTCGTACTCGATCGCATAGGCGTGGCGTTTGATGACGACATTCTCGAGCCCGGCGATGGTGCGGATGAAGCGCTCTTGCACGTCTTCCGGCAGCGATGTGCTGATGCCGTTCGGATAGACCGTGTCGTCATCCAGCCCTTCGGGTTCGAGGAAGATTTGGTGTGCATTCTTGTCGGCGAAGCGCACGACCTTGTCTTCGATCGACGGGCAATAACGCGGCCCTCGCCCGCTGATCGCGCCGGAATAGACGGCCGACTTCGAGAGCGACTCTTCGATGATCTTGTGCGTTTCGGAATTGGTGTAGGTGACGCCGCACGCGACCTGAGGATTGGTGATCCGCTCGGTCAGGAACGAGAATGGCGAGGGTTCGTCGTCGCCGTGCTGTAGTTCGAGAGAGGCCCAATCGATCGAGCTGGATTGCAGCCGCGCCGGGGTGCCGGTCTTGAGCCGGCCCATCGCGAAACCTGCGCCGTACAAGCGGTCTGAGAGCCCAATGGCCGGCGCCTCGCCGTGGCGGCCGGCGGGGATGCGCTTGTCGCCAATATGGATCACGCCCTTCAGGAACGTGCCAGTGGTGAGGACCACTCGTTCGGCTCGGTACTCCCGGCCATCCTGCGTGATGACGCCCACCACACATTCCCCGGCCAAGCCGCGAAGCGGCAAAGAGCCGGGACCCATTTCTCCGCCTGCGACATGCCTATCCGTGGGCCCCGGATCGCCTGCGGCGTCCGGGGAGCGTTGGAGGATTAGGTCTTCGACGGCGGCGGAAGCGATGGTGAGGTTAGCCTGTTCAGCCAGCGCAGCTTGCATCGCCTCGCGATAGAGCTTGCGGTCGGACTGCGCCCGGGGCCCGCGGACGGCGGGGCCTTTGGAGCGGTTGAGCAGCCGGAATTGAATGCCGCCGGCGTCGGCGACGCGACCCATGACGCCGTCCAGTGCATCGATCTCGCGAACGAGGTGGCCCTTGCCCAGGCCGCCAATGGCCGGGTTGCAGCTCATCTCCCCGATGGTCTCGAGCTTATGCGTCAGCAGCAGCGTGCGCGCGCTGAGTCGCGCAGCCGCCGCCGCCGCCTCGCAACCAGCGTGGCCACCGCCGATGACGATCACGTCGTAGGAGTGCTCAGAACTCATGTGCAGGGGTTCATATAGGAGCAGGCGTACCGCGTCACGGCGCGTTGCAGGTTGGAGCGCGGGCCTCCGGCCCGCATGCACGACCGAGGCGCGCGTCCTCGCGTCACGAGCGCAGTATTCAAGGCGGGTTAGCGGGCCGGGAGGCCCGCGCTCCAACCTGCAAATACCAACGCATTTTTCACGCGAAACTCGCTAACGCGCTTTCACCAGTTTCGCGTGAAACGCCGCATAAAATGCGGGTTTTCGTGCAGAGTCATTTGCCGATGCAAAAGCTCGAAAAGATCTCACCGAGCAGATCTTCGACATCAATGCGGCCCGTCAAACGCCCAATCTGATCAGCGGCAACGCGCACGTCTTCAGCTGCCAATTCAGGGCCGACATCTAGTGCAGGGATCGCGCGCACGAGCGCTGCTTGGGCGTCTTGAACCAGCCGGCGATGGCGCGCGCGCGTAAGCACGGGCGCCTCTTCGCGGCCGAGCGCGTCAGTGACGCGCTGCGTGATCGCCTGCTCCAGTTCAGCAAGCCCGACTCCTGTCAGCACAGACACCCAACGCTCCCCGGACGGCGGCGAAGCCGGCGAGCCGGGGTCCATCGGCGAGGCTGGCTTTGTTTGGCCAGAGGGACCCTCCGCCATGGGTCCCGGGTCGCGCGCTGCGCGCTCGCCCGGGAAGCGGTGGAGGTCGGATTTCGAGCGAACGAGCAGGTCGTTCGGTTGAAACGCGGCGATGAGCGAGGCGGGCTTGTCCGCCCCCGCGTCCACCACGCCGATCCGCAGATCGGCCTGCTCAGCCCGCGCCAGCGCCCTGCGGACGCCTTCGGCCTCAATCGCGTCGGCCGCCTCGCGCAGCCCCGCCGTGTCGGCGATCCAGACTGGGAAGCCGCCCAGCACCAGGCGCACCTCGACCACGTCGCGGGTGGTGCCTGGGATGTCGCTGACGATCGCGGCTTCGCGCTGGGCCAGGGCGTTCAGCAGGCTCGACTTGCCGGCGTTGGGCGGGCCGATGATGGCGATGCGGAAGCCGTCGCGGATGCGTTCGCCGCGGTGGGCGTCGTTGAGGTGCGAGCGCATGTCGGCAGCCAGGGCGCTGAGGATCGGGCCGGCGCGCTGGGCCAGGGCGCCGGGCAGGTCTTCGTCCGGGAAATCGATCTCGGCTTCGATCAGTGCCGCCGCCTCGATCAGACGGGCGCGCCAGCCCTCATAAACGCTGCTCAGAGCGCCGCGGCGTTGGCGGAGGGCTTGGCGGCGCTGGCCCTCGGTTTCGGCATCCACGAGGTCGGCAAGGCCCTCGGCTTCAGCGAGGTCGAGCTTGCCGTTCTCGAAGGCGCGACGGGTGAACTCGCCCGGCTCGGCTGGCCGCACGCCTGGCTGGCTGAGCGCTGCATCGATGATCGCGGCGATGACGGCCGGGCCGCCATGGATGTGCAGTTCGGCAACGTCTTCGCCGGTGAAGCTCGCCGGTCCCGGAAACCAGAGCGCCAGGCCGTCATCGAGCGAAAGGCCGCTGCGAGGATCGCAGAAAGCCTCGCGCGTCGCCATGCGTGGCGAGGGCAAAGCGCGCGCGGTCAGCGCACTCAAGCACGCGCCCGCTTCCGGCCCGGACAAACGGATCACGGCGACGCCAGCGCGGCCAGCGCCGGTCGCGAGCGCTGCGATCGTGTCCGGTTTCATGTGGAAACTCTGAAGCCGCTCTTAGGGCTTTTCACGTGGAGCGGTTGCTGCGGTGGCGCCAGAGGTCATCAGCTTCACGAATGCATCCTGCGCCTGCGTGCCGACGCTCATCCACGAGTTCATCATGGATTCGCCGCTCATCAGAGCGAGGTTCTTCTCCATGCGCTTGCCCATCTCGGACACCAGCGCTTCGTTGATCGGCGTGACGTCCGGCAGGCCCATGAAGCGGCGGGCTTCCTCCGGTGAGCACTCGACATTGACGGTGAACTTCATGGCTCCAAATCCCTTCGCTTAAGTCCGCTTGGCCCGTCTATAACGCGGACAGGCCAGTTGAGACAGGCATTGGAGATCGCGATGGGTGAATGGGTTGAAGTCGCCGGGCCGGATGGCGCGTTCAAGGCGTACGTGGCGCGGCCCGATGGAACGCCCAAAGGCGCGGTCGTGGTCGTGCAGGAGATTTTCGGCGTCAACGCCGTGATGCGCGGCAAGGCCGAGTGGCTGGCGCGCGAGGGCTTCCTGGCGGTCGCGCCGGATCTCTTCTGGCGGATCAAACCGGGCATCGATCTGACCGATCAGAGCGACGCCGAATGGCAGGAAGCGTTCGGCTACATGAATGCGCTCGACAAGAACGCCAGCGTCACGGACGTGCAGGCGACGCTGAGCTGGGCGCGTAGCCCTCAAGGAAGCAATGGGGGCGTCAGCAAGGCCGGCGTCATGGGCTATTGCATGGGCGGCTACATCGCGTTCCTGGCGGCCTGCCGGACCGATAGCGACGCGACGGTCGCCTATCATGGAGGCGGCATCCACACCGCGCTCGCCGAAGCAGGCGGCATCAAGAAGCCGCTTATGCTGCACAACCCGATGAAGGACGGCTTCATCCCAGTCGAGGCACTGAACACGATCCGCGAGACGCTGAAGAGCAATCCGCTGGTCACCGTGCACGAATACGCCGAGCAGGATCACGCGTTCACGCGCGAAGGCGGCAAGCACTACGATGCCGACGCGACGAAGATCGCCGATGCGCGCACGGTCGCGTTCTTCCAGGCGAACCTGGCATGAAGCGGATCGCTTTAGCTGCCGCCGCTCTGGCACTCGTTGCCTGCGGACCAGCGCCAGACGATGCGATCGTCAGCGTTGGTGATGATGGCCGCCCCGGTGCGCCGGCGGCTGCGCCGCCATCGAGCCTCGCGGGCTTCTTCGATTGCTTGCGCGCGAACGGCGCTACTGCGATCTCCGCGCATCGCGGCGGGCCTAGCGCCGGTTTTGCCGAGAACGCGATCCCGACGTTCGAGAACACGCTCAGCGCAGCGCCGATGACGTTCCTCGAAGTCGACATCGCGCGCACGGCTGACGGCGTGCTGGTGCTGATGCACGACGATCGCGTGGAGCGGACCACGAACGGGCGCGGCGCGGTGGCGGAGTTGGATATGGCGCAGCTGCTGGCATTCATGCTGGAGGACGACAATGGCCGCGCCGTCGATGCGCGCGTGCCTACTCTGCGCGAGGCGCTCGATTGGGCTGACGGGCGCGCGGTGCTGGAGCTCGACATTAAGCGCGGTGTCGAGTTCGAGGATGTGATTGATGAGGTCCAGGCGGCGAACGCGATGAGCCGGGTGGTGTTCATCACCTACAGCGTCAATGCCGCGGCCGTGCTGGCGCGGTTAGCGCCACAGGCGATGATCTACACGACGATCTCGGACGCCCGCGAACTTGAGACGCTGGAGCGGCGCAATGTCGATCTCACGCGCATCGTCGCTTGGGTTGGTACTGACACGCCCGATCCGGCTTTGGTGCGGGCGCTGGCGGAGCGGGGCGTTGAGACGCGATCGGGCATGTTCGGCGAAGGGCGCGATTATTCGAACGCGCTCCGGCAGGGCGTGCAAATCGTCGCCGTTGATGACGCGCGCGAGGCGTTGCGAGACGTTGATGCGGCGGATGGCGCGCAGGGCTTGGCCGCAGCGCATTGCGTTACCCCCCGACGCTAGCGCGTGGCGTACCTATGTGCGCAAGGCAGCGAAGGGATCGGCGATGAAAGCGATACGCATCGAGAGCAATGGCGGGCCGGAAGTTTTGGCTTTGGCGGATGCGCCCGAGCCAACGCCCGGCCCCGGCCAGATCCGCGTGCGTCATCACGCGATCGGCGTGAACTTCATCGATATCTACCACCGCACCGGCCTATACAAAAATCCGCTGCCGAGCGGATTGGGTTTGGAGGCGGCGGGTGTTGTCGATGCCGTCGGCGCCGACGTCACGCGTTTCAAATCCGGCGATCGCGTTGCGTATAGTGCAGGGCCGATCGGCGCGTATGCGGAAGCGAATGTCGTACAACAAACGCAAGCGGTGAAATTGCCGGACGCGATTGCGTTCGAGATTGCAGCGGCATCCCTGCTCAAAGGCATGACCGCGCGTTTTCTTTTGCGTAAGACGTTTCGCGTGGAACGCGGGCATGACGTCGTGATCCACGCAGCCGCCGGCGGCGTTGGGCAGATCGCTACGCAGTGGGCAAAACATCTCGGCGCGCGCGTGATTGCTGTTGTCGGCAGCGATGCGAAAGCAGAGCTCGCGCGATCGCTGGGCGCCGAGCACACGATCCTTCAGGGCCGTGAAGACATCGCTGCGCGCGTGAGAGAGATCACCGGCGCCGGCGCGCATGTCGTCTACGATAGCGTCGGCAAAGATACGTTCATGGCCTCGCTCGATAGCGTGCGGCCGCTTGGGATGTTGGTGTCGTTCGGCAACGCGTCAGGGCCGCCGCCGGATATCAATCCGCTTGAGCTGTCACGGCGCGGTTCGCTCTATCTCACGCGGCCAACGCTATTTCACTACACGGCAACGCCAGAGCAATTGGATGAAACGGCGGCGGACTTGTTCGACGTCATCGCCAGCGGCGCAGTGAAGATCGCAGCGCCGGCGCGTTATGCGCTGGCCGATGCGGCGCAAGCGCATGCCGATCTGGAAGGCCGGAAAACGACCGGCAGCTTGGTGCTTGTGCCGTGACGCGGCCGGTGCCGAGTAAAGCTTGGCGCTATTGGGTCGCAGCCTTGGTTGCGCTTCTCGTTGTTGCGCCTTTCGCCTTCGACCGTGCGCGGTTTTTTGTCGGAGCAAGCGCGTTTCCGGACACCATTAGATTCGTTGGGTTATCAGCTTTTTCCAGTCAAGGCGGCATCCGCGAAGGGTGCGTCTTTGCAGCGCTCAGGCTGTCCACGGAAAGTGCCGCGCCTATTCGGCTGGATGGCCTTGAGTATCTTGAGCATTTGCGCATCGGCGCAGACGGCACATCGCTGTCTGCTTGGCAGATCTATCCCGAGAACCCGAGTCCGGACTTTCTGATGCCGACTTGTGGGAACAACTCACGCTACGAAGCGGAGGCCGCGGGTGAGGTCGGCTACTACGCGCAATTCAACAACGGTGAAGGGATGCTCGTGATCTATCCCGCTAGCCGCATCGGGTACTTTTACTACTGGGGCTGACGCTACTTCACAGCAGCAGCACGCTGAAACGCTGGCCGCTGCCAGAGGTTCTCGATGTAGCTCTTTACGGGCGCCGGGATCTCATCGTCGATGCCGGCGAACTTCGCGCCGGTTGCGATATAGGCGATCGAGATGTCGGCGGCGGTGAAGCGATTGGCGGCGACGTAGGGTTTGCCGTCGAGGCGTTGGCCGACGAACTCCAAGCGCTTCAGGATCGCGGTCTTCAAATAGCCGGCGGTGAAGTTTTGCTTCTGATCGTCGGGCGCCATGAAGCGGGTGGCGACGAGGGGGTTGCCGTAGGCTGCGAGCCCCGCTTCGCCGAACATCAAGTATTGCAGGTAGTCCGCGTAGCCAGGCTCGCTCGGCTTCACTTCGAGATCAGTCGGGCCGTACTTCGACATGATGTAGATCATCATCGCAACGGACTCGATCATGCTCACATCGCCGTCTTGCATCGCTGGCACGGTGCGCAGCGGGTTCACGGTTTTGAACTCGTCGCTGGGTTTGAAGAAGGACGCTTCCGCCGTTTCGTACGGCACGCCCATTTCCTCGCACAGCCACACCACGCGTAATGAGCGCGCACCTTGTGAGTGATAGATTTTGAGCATGGGCGTCTCCCTCTTTTGCTCACCCGTTTACGGGGGAGCTGTCAGCGAGCGCAAGCTCGATGACTGAGGGGGCGGGGACGCGCACCAGCGGCAGGCGGACTTTCCCCCTCCCGCGCGCTTCGCGCTGCGACCTCCCCCGCATGCGGGGGAGGAACGAGGCTTACGTATTCATGCTCTGGAAGAAGTCGTCGTTGTTCTTCGAGCCCTTGAGCTTGTCGAGCAGGAACTCGATCGCGTCTTGGGTGCCCATTGGCGAGAGGATGCGGCGCAGAACGTACATCTTCTGCAGGTGCTCCTTCGGCGTGATGAGTTCGTCCTTGCGCGTGCCGGATTTGAGCACGTCGATGGCCGGGAAGATGCGGCGGTCGGCGACCTTGCGGTCGAGCTGAAGCTCGCTGTTACCCGTGCCCTTGAACTCTTCGAAGATGACTTCGTCCATGCGCGAGCCGGTATCGATGAGCGCGGTGGCGATGATGGTGAGCGAGCCGCCTTCTTCGAGATTACGCGCGGCGCCGAAGAAGCGCTTCGGACGTTGCAGCGCGTTGGCGTCGACACCGCCGGTCAGCACCTTGCCCGAGGAGGGCACGACGGTGTTGTAGGCGCGGCCCAGACGCGTGACGGAGTCGAGCAGGATGACTACGTCTTTACCATGCTCTGCGAGGCGCTTGGCTTTCTCGATCACCATTTCCGCAACCGCGACGTGGCGCGTGGCCGGTTCGTCGAACGTGGAGGCGACGACCTCGCCCTTCACGGTGCGCTGCATATCGGTGACTTCTTCCGGCCGTTCGTCGATCAAGAGAACGATCAGGAACACTTCCGGGTGGTTGGCTTCGATCGCCTTGGCGATGTTTTGCAGAATGACCGTTTTACCCGTGCGCGGCTGCGCCACGATCAGTGAGCGCTGGCCTTTGCCGATCGGCGCGACGATGTCGATGATGCGGCCGGTCTTGTCCTTCAGCGTCGGGTCGTCCAATTCCATCTTCAAACGCTCAGTCGGGTAGAGCGGCGTCAGATTGTCGAAGTGGACTTTGTGGCGGACCTTCTCGGGGTCTTCGAAATTGACCGAGTTGACCTTGGTCAGAGCGAAATAGCGTTCGCCGTCTTTCGGCGCTTTGATCTGGCCTTCGACCGTATCGCCGGTGCGCAGGCCGAACTTACGGATCTGCTGTGGGCTGACATAGATGTCGTCCGGCCCTGGCAAGTAGTTCGATTGCGGCGAGCGTAGAAAGCCGAAGCCGTCAGAGAGGATTTCGCAGACGCCGGCGCCGCCGATCTCGACGCCGCGCTCGGCGACGTTGCGCAGGATCGAGGCCTGCATGTCTTGGATGCGGAGCGTGTTGGCGCCCTCGATCTCGAGCGATTCCGCAAGCGCCAGCAATTCAGCGGCCGGCTTGCGCTTGAGCTCCTGCAGCGTGAGCGAGGTGAGCCCTTCGAGTGCTTGTTCTTCAGTCATGATTGTATCTCGGGAGACGGACCTCGCGCGTTGAGCCGCGCGGGCAGGGCCGTCGTTTGGGAAAAGAGGTTCCGGCGGATAAGGAGAATTGAGCAGCGCCGCCGTCGCGCGCATGCCGAAGCACGCCAGCTCTGAACACCACACTGGCCCCAAAGCGTCAAGACGCGGTTAGCGGCTGAAACGATAATTGGTTTCGGGATTAGGGTTCGAGTGTCGCCAGCAACACGATGATTATGGCCACGATGAAGGGGATTTCCCCCATCAGACGCCAAAAGCGCTCGGAGCGCCGACGCTCGCCATTCGCGATCCGGCGACCCTCAGCAGATAGGTAGCCGTGATAGCCACTCAAGCCCAGGATCAGCAGAAACTTGAGCCAGAACCAGTGCGGCACCTGGGCGAGCGTGTCGCCGAGCGGGCGGCTCCAATCGCCAACCAAATAGGTCGCGAACAGGAAGAGGCCGAATGACCAGGCGAGCACAAGGCTTGGGCCCAGGATGATCATGCGCAGGCTTTTGGCCGCTTTCATCATCGCGGTCTCAAGCTCGCCGCCGGGCTGACTAGCGGTGATGTAGGCGTAAAATCGGGGCAGCATGAGCAGACCCGCAATCCAGGCGATCACGGCGATGATGTGCAAGCCTCGGGCGAGATCGTAGCCGATAATGTGGTCCATCAGCGCCCGCTCCCTTGCGCACACAGCCCAAACTGGGCGGGGCAGATGCGCGCCCCATTTTCCGCTTGCACCTTACCCGGCGCAGCCAACGCGCGCTCGACTTGTTCGGCCAACGCGTCAATGAAACGCGGCGCAACGCCCGGCGCTGGCGCGCGTAGATAGAATGGCACGGCTAAGCTCGCGGCCAGTTGCGCGTACTCAATATCCAACTCAACCAACGTTTCAACGTGTTCAGTTACGAACGCGATCGGTGAGACGATGACGCCTGCTTTATCGTGACCAGCGCGTTCGATCTCTTCTTCTGTCGAGGGACCGATCCATTTTAACGGACCAACGCGCGATTGATAGCAAGTGCGGATGTCCCACTCGGCTGGCAGTAATTTGCGCACGGCGGCGACGCTTTGTTCGACCTGCCACTGATACGGATCGCCGCGGTCGACAACGCGTTGCGGCAAGCCATGAGCAGAGAAAAGCACGCGTGGATTTTGGGGTGAGCCGCCTTCGCGCCAAGCTTTAAGGATCGCATCGGCGTGCGCTTGAGCGAAGGCTTTGCCAGCGGGATAGCAACAGATTGTCGAGCAGGGAATGGCGCTTTGACGCTTCCACTCGAGCAATGATGACGCTGTCGTAGTCGTCGAAAACTGAGGGTAGAGCGGAAGTAGAATAGCGTCCGTCGCGCCCCACGCTTGCGCCGCCTTTGCGGCCTGCTTGGTAAAAGGCTTCCAATAGCGCATCGCGGGAAAGCATTTGAAGGTGACGTTGCTGACGCGTTTGGCGATCTCCGCCTCAAGCGCTTCGGCTTGTTTTAGAGTCTCCGGCAGGATCGGCGAACCGCCACCCATCAGCGCGTAATTGGCTTTCGCTAGCGCTTCGCGCGTGCGCGAAATCAGCTGCGCGAGGAAAAAGCGAAACGGCTGCGGCAAACCGATAATGGCTTTGTCGCTGAACAGATTGAACAGAAACGGCCGCACGGCTTCTTGGCTATCTGGGCCTCCCAAATTGAACAGAATGATCGCCACGCGCCGCGTACTCATGACGCGCAGAGTTGGCCGCTCGTCATCTTGCGGTTCGGCATGCTCTGGAATGGCGCTCACTTTTGGCCTTTCACCAGCCGCACCAGTGTTTCGACATTCTCTGGCGTCGCTTGTGGTGTGATGCCGTGACCCAGATTGAAAATGTGCGGCGCGTGCTTGAACGCGATGAGCACATCTTCAACGGCGTCTTCCAGCGCTTTGCCGCCTGCGACTAAGGTTAGCGGATCGAGGTTGCCTTGAAGCGGCATACCTTCAGGCGCCATCTTCATCGCGTCATCAGCGGTAGTTTGCGTATCTACGCCAAGCGCGCTGATCCCCGTTTCATGGGCGTAGGCGCCGATCTGAGCACCAGCGCCACGCGGAAAGCCTATGATCGGCACAGTGACGCCAAGCTCGCGCACACGACTGATGAGCTTACGAGTTGGCGTGATGACGACGCGCTGGAACATCGCTGGCGGCAAACCCTCCGCCCAGCTCTCGAAGATTTGCAGACAGTCCGCGCCAGCCTTGACCTGTGCAGCAAGGTGCTGAGCCGTGGTCTCGATCAGAACCTCGATGAGGGCGTCCACCTCTTCAGGGCGGCGATACACTTCGAGACGTGCATCATCCTTATCGCCGCCACGGCCTTGCAGCATGTAGGTCGCGACCGTCCATGGCGCGCCGGCAAAACCGATCAGCGCCGTCTCTTTTGGGATCGCAGCCTTGATCCGTTCGACAGCCTCATAGACCGGCGCGAGCCGCTGGATCGCTTTTTCAGCCTCGCCGAACTGCCACTTGTCTTGGCCGATCAGCGGCTCGAGCCTCGGACCCTCACCCTCGACGAACCAAACCTTCTGACCCAGAGCGTCCGGAACGACTAAGATGTCCGAGAACAGAATGGCCGCATCGAGCGGAAACCGGCGCAGTGGCTGAAGCACAGCTTCTGTCGCGAGGGCAGGGGAATAGCAGAACTCGAGGAAGTTTTTGGACCGGGTCCGGAGTTCCCGGTACTCCGGCAGATAGCGTCCAGCCTGTCGCATGATCCAGATCGGAGGGCGCTCAAGCCGTTCACCGTTCAAGACGCGCAGGAGCGCAGGTACGTTTTCCCGACCGGTCATTCCGTCCTCTAAACCTAAAAAATCTGAATCCTGATTAATGGGGACTCGTTGTTGTGGCGACCAAGATTGCGGGAGAAGTTCGCTGCCCACAGCTTTTCCCCAGACTTGCCGTGACTGGGGTCTGGGTGAAAGCGTTTACGATGGAAAGGCTTGCGAGGGTTAGCGGCGAACGTTGATTCGATTGTGCACAAATTGCCGCGCTGTGGAGAGGGCGGGGAGGAATCGGGCGCCGCGTGAGAGAAAAATCACCCGGAGTGGCTAGCCGAGGCGATCTCGGTGCTTTTGGCGCCCTGTCTCAACAACTTGTCCACACGCCGCCCAGGTCTGATATGTGAGATCAATGCGCGAACGCTTGGCGATCTATTTTAACGTCCACCTCGTCTCGGACTCGACCGGGGAGACCTTGGCTGGGGTCATGCGCGCCACCTGCGCCCAGTTCGATAATGTCCTGCCGGTTGAACACTCTTACTTCCTCGTCCGTTCCGTCCGGCAGTTGGAGCGGGTGGTAAAGGAGATAGAGGGTGCGCCGGGTATCGTCATGTTCACGCTCTCTAATCTGGATCACCGCGCGGTTCTGGAGGAAGCGTGCGCCGAGATGAACATGCCGTGCGTCGCGGTGCTCGATCCAGTGCTGGACATAACGTCACGTTATTTGGGCTTGGAGCTCAACCATAAGGTCGGCGCAGCGCGGAAGCTCAACGCGGAATACTTCAAGCGCATCGACGCGCTCGATTTTGCCATGGACCACGATGATGGCCAGTCGGCGATTGAGTTGCGCAATGCAGATGTCATTCTTGTTGGGGTCAGCCGCACGTCGAAGACACCGACCAGCGTTTATCTTGCGCACCGCGGCGTGAAAGCGGCGAATGTCCCTATGGTGCCGGGCGTGCCTTTGCCGCCGGAATTATTTGCTGAGGTGCGGCCCTTAGTGGTGGGACTGCTCATCTCGGCAGATCGGCTCATCCATATTCGTCGCAATCGTTTGGTGGCGATGAAGGAAACGCGGTCTGGGTCTTACACGGACGAAGATGCTGTCCGGCGTGAGGTCATGGATGCGCAAAAACTATTTGAGCGGGAAGGGTGGCCGACGATTGATGTGTCGCGCCGCTCGATCGAAGAGACTGCAGCTGCAGTGATGAACCTGCTCGCGGAGCACCGCGGGGCATGAGCTTAATACTGGCATCCGGCAGCAGCGCGCGTAGACAAATGCTTGAGAGCGCCGGTTTGAGCTTTAGCGTTCAAGCGCCGCGCGTCGATGAAGAAGCCGCTAAAGCCAGTTTACGTGCGAACGGCTTGAAGCCTCGCGATCAGGCCGATGCGCTTGCGGAGCTGAAGGCGCTCAGTATTTCACGCAGCACGCCGGACTTCGTTATAGGCGCCGATCAAATGCTCGCCATCGAGGGCGATGTACTCGACAAGCCGAAAGACCTTGCAGAGGCGAAGGCGCATTTGGAAAAATTGCGCGGCCGCACGCATGAGCTGATTACGGCTGCGGTGATTGCGCGTGAAGGCGCCATTATTTGGCGTCACATCGATACGCCGAAACTAAAAATGCGTGCGTTCAGCGATGCGTTTTTGGATCAGTATCTGGCCCAAGCAGGCGATAGCGCGCTGCATTCGGTCGGCGCTTACCAGCTCGAGGGTCTCGGCGCGCAATTGTTTGAGCGGGTCGAGGGCGATTACTTTTCAGTGCTGGGTTTGCCGCTTCTGCCGCTCCTCTCGTTCCTGCGTGAACACGGCATCGTGCGCGCATGAGCATTACGGCCGCCACAAAAGTCCTCGGCGTGATCGGCGATCCGGTTGGACATTCGCTGTCTCCAATTATGCACAATGGTTGGATCGCCGACGCGGGATTGGACGCGGTCTATATCGCCTTGTCGCTAAAGAGCGCGGATGCGGCCGCTGCTCTGAAGGCGATGAAGGGTTTGGGCCTCGTGGGTTTTAACGTCACCGTCCCGCACAAAGAAGCGGCGGCCCAAGCAGCGGATCGCAGCGACGCCGCTGTCGCGAACGTCTTGCGCTGGGAAGAGGATGGCTCGCTTTCGGCGTTTAACACCGATGGTCGGGGCTTTCTCGATGCACTGACGGATGCTGCGCCGGATTGGCGATCGCGCGTGAAACGTGTGCTTGTCGTTGGCGCTGGCGGAGCGGCGCTCGGCATTGGCCAAGCGCTTTCGCCGCATGTTGATACCGTCCATTTCATCAATCGCACGCCCGAGCGCGCCAATGCCGCTGCAGCGACGATCCGCAATGGCCGCGTGCTGCGCTGGGATGATATGGAGCGCGGCTTCGGCGCCGCTGAGCTAATCGTTCAAACCACGACGCTCGGCATGAGTGGCTCCGAGGCGCCGCCGTGGCCGGTCGCGTTTTGTCGGCCGAACGCGATTGTCGCCGACATTGTCTATCGACCTTTGGATACTGAGCTTTTGGTCGCCGCGCGGGCGCGCGGACTCGTGGCGATGGATGGGCTTGGCATGCTCATTCATCAGGGTGCGCGTTCGTTTGAGCTTTGGTTTGATGTGAAACCCGATGTCGCGAAAGCGCGAGAGCGCTTGCTGGCGGCGCTCGCATGATCGTGCTTGGCCTCACCGGTTCGATCGGCATGGGCAAGTCTACGATAGCGCGCATGTTCGCGGAGGAGGGCGCGCCGTCGTTCGACTCCGATGCGGCGGTCCACGCACTTTATGCGCCGGGTGGCGCTGCGGTTGCGCCGGTGGAGGATGCGTTTCCTGGCGTGACGCAGGACGGTGGCATTGATCGTGCGTTGCTTTCAGCGCGCGTGGTTGGCGACGCTGACGCGATCAAGCGGCTGGAGGATATCGTTCATCCTCTCGTACGCGGGGCGCAGGCTGACTTTTTGCAAAGCAATCGCGACGCCGGAACTGAAGTTGTCGTGCTAGACATTCCGCTGTTGTTCGAGTCCGGTAAGTCTGACCTGTTTGACAAGATCGTCGTCGTCTCCGCACCCGCTGACGTGCAGCGCGCACGCGTTTTGGCGCGGCCTGGGATGACGCCGGAGAAGTTCGAGGCGCTTTCGGCGCGGCAAGTGCCCGATGCGGAAAAGCGTGCGCGCGCGGATTTCATTATCGAAACTGGCGGAAGCCTGGACGAAAGCCGCGCTCAGGTTCGCGCCGTTCTGGACGTGTTGCGCGAAGCAGTTTAGCGCCGTAAACATGCGCGAAATCGTCTTTGACACGGAAACCACGGGCGTCTTCCCGGACCATTTGGAGCCGGAACTGCGCGACCGCGTCGTCGAAATCGGCTGCGTCGAGATCTTCAATCTTGAGCGCACCGGCCGAGAGTTTCACGTCTATATCAATCCAGAACGCGGTGTTCCGGACGAAGTCGTCCGTGTGCACGGGCTCACGCGCGACTTTCTCTCGCGGCACCGCAAGTTCGCAGAGATCGTCGACGAGTTTCACGATTTTGTCGGCGACGCGCCGTTGGTTGCGCACAACGCCTCGTTCGACCAAGGCTTTTTGAACGCCGAGCTCCGTCGTCTAAAACGCGCAGAGCACGGAAACGAGCGTTTCGTCGACACGCTGCAAATTGCGCGCAAGCGTTTTCCGGGCGCCTCATGCTCGCTCGACGCGCTGGCCAAGCGCTTCCAACTCGATCGCTATGGCTTTGATCTGACCGCGCGCAAGGGCGCGGGAGGCCACGGCGCCATCATCGATGCGCGCATCTTGGCGGAGGTCTATCTTCAACTTAGAGGCGGGCGTGAGCAGCGCTTGGTGTTCGAGGCTGAAACCTCTGCGGAAAGTTCCGTCGTTCGGACGGTTCAGTTTGCGCGCCGTCAGCCGCGTGAAACACCGCTTGCGCCGCGCATCACGGCGGAAGAAGCGCAAGCGCATGAGGCTTTCGTCGGCACACTTGGGCCGAACGCACTGTGGCTTAAATCTGGATCGTGACGCTCAGTAATTGCTGGCTTGCGCTTGCGGCGCGAAGGGCTGGCTCTGGAGCGGTTGTTCGCCACGGCTCTGACGCTCACGCAATTCCTGCCAATAGAGCGGTGTGAAATCGATCGGATTGATCAGCAGCGGCGGGTAGCCGCCTTCGCGCGTGATCTCTGCCAGGATTTGTCGGCTGAACGGGAAGAGCAGGCGCGGGCACTCAATCCAGATCAAGGGTTCAACGTCGTCCGGCCGCACGTTCATAAATTGGAATACGCCGGCATAGATGAGGTCGGCGGAGAACATTAGCTCTTGCTCGCGCCGTGCCTGGACGTTGATGCAGAGATCGACCTCGAAGGCGTCGCCGCGATCGCCCATGGCGCGGGATTTGACCTCGACGCCCATATCGATGCTGGGCTGCACATCGTAGGCCTGCGCTGCGGCTGCCGCAGCGTTACGAAATGACAGCTCTTTCACATATTGGGCGAGCACCCGCAGGTGAGGGGAATCGGCTGGTACTTGTGCGTCATTTGGGGCGCCATCGGGCGTGGAGTGCGTGTTCATACGCCAGCTTTGCTCCAAAACGTGGGATCCGGGGGAGGCGCACCATGCTGCGGGCGCCGGTTCAAGGCAACCATGCTGGCGGAACGTAGCTGTTGGCACTATCTTAAAAGCTTCGTCGTCAGTCCGGGCGGGTTGACGCACGTATGGGAGCGCTGTCGTTGGACCAGGGAATGCTCGAAATCCTCGTTTTGGCGTTTATCGCCGGCTTCGTGCTGTTCCGTCTTTATGTGACGCTCGGCCGTCGCACTGGCGCGGAACAAGAACCTCGGCCCGCCCCGGCCCCTGGCGGCCTCTCGCCCGATGTTCCGCTCGCGAAACCCGCGCCGGTCGCCCAAGGCGGCCCGGCAGGCGAGGGCCTGATCGCCATCATGCGGGCCGACCCTAGCTTCGATCACGAGTTCTTCGTCTCGGGCGCCAAGTCTGCGTACGAGATGATAATCGGCGCGTTTGCTAAGGGCGATCGCGACACGCTGAAGGGCCTGCTTACCCCGCGCGTCTATGAATCCTATGCCGCCGCGATCACCGCGCGCGAGGCTAATGGCGGCGATGGTCCGGAATTGGTGCGCTTGAAGAGTGCCGAGATCGCGGATGCGGCGCTGCAGAGTGATATCGCGCGCGTCACCGTCAAGTTCGAGGCTGAACTGGCCGAGGGCGCGACCGGCATTCGCGACGCTCGCGAAAAATGGACGTTCGAGCGCGATGTGCGTTCGAATGATCCGAACTGGCGTCTGGCGCGTGTCACCGCTGCGTGAGCAAGCGTAAGCGCGACCTCACTGAGGATGAACATACTCTCTGGCAGAACGTTACTGCACGCGTGAAGCCGCGCAGTGCGCCGCCAAAAGTTAGCGTCAAGCCAGCACCTAAAACCCCAACACGGACGGCAGTGCGTATGGCTGCGCCCGAGCCCGTTGCGCCGCCACCGGCACGGCCAGTAAAGGTCACAACGCCGCCAGCAAATCGTGGTGGCGAGAAGCGCGTCCGTCGCGGCAAGGTCGAGATCGGCGCAACACTCGATTTGCACGGACATACGCAAGAGAGCGGACGTGCTGCGCTCATTCGCTTTCTGCAGGCTGCGCAACGCCGTGGCGATCGCACCGTGATTGTCGTGACAGGCGTGGGCCGGGGAGGCGTAGGCGTGCTGCGCCAGCGCTTGCCGGAATGGTTAGCCGAACGTGAAGTGCGCGGCGTGATCTCGGGCTTTGCGCAAGCGCACCGCTCGCACGGCGGGGCTGGCGCCTATTACGTTTTCATCAAGCGCCGTGCTGAATAGTGCTTTCGTCAATCGCTGCTTAAGCAAGATTGACCGCAAATGTACGAAAATTTCTAGATAAACCAATCGCTTTCAGACCCTTCTAACCAAATCACCGACATTGTTCTCACGCGCGTACGCGTGTGGAGAGTGATTTGAGCGATAACAGCGTCATCGGCTTGCGCCGCCCGAAAGGGTTGGCCGCGCGCGCGGCGCTGTTCACCTGCGTGTTGCTCACGGTCACGGCTGTGCTCTCAGCCGCGACGGTGCTTTACGGCGCACAGCGCGAAAGCGCGCGCCACCAGTTGAACGTGACACGCGGGCTTGCCGTCCACCTCTCGAACATTTCCGGCGACATGCTAGCGCAGGGCGACATGCAGAGCCTCGCCGTGATGTCGCAGCAAACGGCGGCGCGCACGGAAGTTACGCGCCTCGCGATCTATGACAGCAGCGGCGCGATCATCGTTCAGGCCGATGGGACGCCGGCTGAAAGCGCTGTCACGCTGCGTGTCGCGCGCCGGGTCTTGGAAACGCGCGAGCTTAGCTATGAGCGCGCGGCGGGCGGTCTGGCTATTGGCGCGCCGATCGTGCGTGAGGGCCAGGTGGTCGGTGTAGCGCTGATCATGTGGGACAACATGGCGTACCGGTTCGAAGCGTTGCCAGCGCTCGCGCCATTCTTGCTGATCCTCGCGTGCCTTGTGCTAGCGGCAATTCCGATCACTGCGCACTTCGTTCGCAAGATGGCTGCACCCCTTGATGCGCTGTCGGCATTTGCCGAGCGTATCGCAGATAATGGCGAAGCGGTTCCGATCGATCTGAAGACCGGTGATGAGTTCGAGACGCTGGCTACAGCGTTCAACAAGATGATCGGCCGACTTAACGCGTCTATGAAGCAAATCCAGGAGATCGCGTTCGTCGATCCGGTGACGCGCCTCCCGAACCATGACCGCTTCGTGCGCGAGGTCGATCACGCCATCATTCAACACGGTGAGGAGGGGGCCGGCGCTGTCGCCATCTTCGAGCTTCAACGCCTGCCGAAATTGCTACAAACCTTGGATGCCGATGCGACGCGCGATTTTCTGCGCGTTATTGCAGAGCGCTTTGTGTCCTCGGTTCGCACAGTTGATCGGGTTGTCCGCGTGCGGAGCAAAGATCAGCAGACGGCGATGCCGGCACGGCTGAGTGCGGCTGAGTTTGCCGTGTTCATTCCGGAAACGGCTACTCAAGGCGATGCTGCGCGGTTTGCGCAGCATCTGAACGCCGCACTCAATCAGACCTTCGAATGGCGCGGCCATAAGCTGACGCTTGGCGCGTGCTGCGGTGTGGCGCTGGCGCCCCGCGATGGCCGCGACGCTGAGACGGTCGTGCGTCACGCTCGCATCGCGATTGGCGCCGCGCAAAGCTCACCTGCGCGCATCAAAGTGTTCACGCAATCGCTCGATCGCGAAGCCGTGGCGCGTGTGACGCTTGAGCGTGAAATGCGCGGCGCGCTGGAGCGCAACGAGTTCCGTGCGTACTTCCAGCCGAAGATCAATGTGGCGACCGGTCGTATCGAGGGCTGCGAAGCGCTGGCGCGTTGGATTCGGCCGGATCGCACGATCATCAGCCCCGCACGCTTTATTCCCGTTGCGGAGGAGAGCGGTCTCATTGGCGCGCTCTCAGACGCGATTATGCGCGAGGCGTGCTGGAAGGCTGCCTCGTGGTCGCGCTCTGGGTTTCCGGCGAAGGTCGCGGTCAACGTCTCGGCATTGCAGTTCAGCAGCGACAAGTTCGCCGATCAGGTTCTGCGCGTGATCCAACATGCGGGCTTAGCGCCGTCGCAATTGGAATTGGAGATCACGGAATCTGTGGTCATGCAGGATCCCGACCGGGCGCTGCGGATCATCAATCCGCTGAAAGAGGCGGGTATTCGCCTTGCGATCGATGATTTCGGATGCGGCCATTCGAGCTTGGCGGCGCTTTCGAAGCTGCCGTTCGATGTGATCAAAATCGACCAACAATTCATTCGAGCACTGGAGCGCGGTGACAGTCAGGCTGCCGCGATCGTCGATATGATCCTGGCGCTGGCGCGTACGCTGGACATGGAAGTCGTCGCCGAAGGCATTGAGCGGCGCGAGGATATGGAGTTCGTAGCGTCGCGCGGCTGCCATTGGGTGCAGGGCTTCCTGTTCGGCGCTGCAATGCCGGCCGCGGAGTTCGCGCAGATGCTGCGCCGCCAAGCCGGCGATGACATTGACGCCGAGGACGCCGAGAACGCGGCTTGATTGGAGCGGCCCGCTCCGCCACATGAAGCGGCATGAGCGAGCAACAAGCCTGGCACGGCACCACGATCATTAGCGTACGCAAGAACGGCAAAGTCGTCATCGCGGGCGACGGCCAAGTGTCCGCAGGGCCTACGATCCTAAAGGGCAACGCGCGCAAGGTTCGGGCGCTGGGCGATGGCAGCGTCATCGTTGGCTTCGCGGGCGCGACGGCGGACGCCTTTTCGCTGTTTGAGCGGCTGGAGCAAAAGCTGGAGCGCTTCCCAAAGCAACTCGCACGCGCGGCCGTCGAACTGGCAAAGGATTGGCGGACTGACCGCGCGTTACGCAGGCTCGACGCCATGTTGATCGTCGCCGACGCGAAAGAGACGTTCCTTATCACGGGTGCGGGTGACGTCCTCGATCCGGAACATAAAGTGGTCGCGGTCGGCTCGGGCGGCAATTTCGCGCTGGCCGCAGCGCGCGCGCTCTATGATCACATTGAAGACCCAGAGCAGATCGCGCGCGAGGCTATGGCGATCGCGGCGGAGATCTGTGTTTACACCAACGGCAAGCTGACCGTGGAAACGCTCTCGAGCTAATGCGGCGGAGCGACGCCCTTCACGCAGGCGGGCAGGGCGCTTAAGTGACGCTTCATGACAAATTACTCGCCGCGCGAAATCGTCTCGGAGCTGGATCGCTATATCGTCGGGCAGGGCGACGCTAAGCGCGCTGTGGCCATCGCTTTGCGCAATCGCTGGCGGCGCAAGCAAGTGCCTGAGACTCTGCGTGAGGAAATCACGCCGAAGAACATTCTGATGATTGGGCCTACGGGCGTTGGCAAAACCGAGATCGCGCGGCGCTTGGCGAAGCTGGCGAATGCGCCCTTCTTAAAGGTCGAGGCGACCAAGTTCACCGAGGTCGGTTATGTTGGCCGCGATGTTGAGCAGATTATCCGCGATCTGGTCGAAGTGGCGCTGAACATGGTGCGCGAGCAGCGCCGTCGCGAAGTGCGCGCGCGAGCAGAGGCGGCCGCCGAAGAGCGCGTGCTCGATGCGCTGGTGGGGCAGGGCTCTTCGGCGGCGACGCGTGAGTCTTTCCGCAAGAAGCTGCGCAATGCTGAGCTTGGGCAGAGCCAGGTTGAAGTTGAAGTTGAAGATACTGCTTCACCACTGGGCCAGCTCGATATTCCGGGACAACCTGGCGGCGCGGGCATGGTCAATATTGGCGACATCTTCGGCAAAGCCTTCGGTCGCCGCACCAAGCGCGTTCGCATGACCGTCGACGAAGCGTACGAGCCGCTGTTGCGCGAGGAGAGCGATAAGCTGTTGGATCAAGATGCGCTGGTCAAAGAAGCGCTCCGCGCAACTGCGGAAGACGGCATCGTCTTTCTCGATGAGATCGACAAAATCGCGTCGCGATCGGATCGCGTAGGCGGGGGCGACGTCAGCCGCGAGGGCGTGCAGCGCGATCTCCTGCCGCTGATCGAAGGCACTATAGTCAACACCAAGCACGGCGCGGTGAAGACTGACCACATTCTGTTTGTGGCCTCAGGTGCGTTTCATGTCGCGAAGCCATCGGACCTCTTGCCGGAATTGCAAGGCCGTTTGCCGATCCGCGTCGAGCTGAAAGCGCTGACGCGCGACGATCTTCAACGTATTCTCACCGAGCCGGAAGCCAGCTTAGTGAAGCAATACAAGGCGCTGCTGCTCACGGAGGGCGTCACGCTGGAGTTCACCGAGGATGCTATCGAGGCGATTGCCGCGTTGGCTGCGGATGTAAACTCAAGCGTCGAAAACATCGGCGCACGGCGTTTGCAAACTGTTATGGAACGCTTGCTTGATGAGATCAGCTTCTCTGCGCCGGATCGCAATGGCGAGACGGTCAGCATTGATGCGGCCTTCGTGAGAACCGCCGTCGGCGATCTTGCGAAGAATACCGACCTGTCGCGCTTTATTCTCTAGGTGCGAAAGCCGCTCTTTAGCGCCAACGCGCGGAGGTTCTCTTCTGGGCGCGGGCCCATGTGCGAGATCACTTCCGCGGCAGCAAGTGATGCGAGCGCGCCGCACTCAGCAAGCGATCGTCCTTTGGCGTAGCCGAACAGGAAGCCAGCCGCGTACTGATCGCCTGCGCCGGTGGAATCGATGACTTGCGATACCGGCATGGGCTTTGCCTCAACCGTTTCATCTTGCGCTGCGATCAGCGAGCCGTGCTCGCCGCGTGTGACAATGACGAGCGGGCACTCTGCGCGCGCACTGGCCACCGCGCCGCCGAGATCATCGTTTTCGTAAAGTCCGGTAATTTCGCTCTCGTTCGAGAAAAGGATGTCGATGTGTCCTTTCACCAAATGACGGAAGCTGTCGCGGTGACGATCGACGCAGAAGCGATCCGAGAGGGTGAGCGCCACCTTGCGACCGGCAGCGCGTGCGATTTCCGAGGCGCGAATAAAGGCGGCCTTGGCCTCGTCCCGATCGAAGAGATAGCCTTCCAGAAAAAGCGTAGCGCCGGACTGGATGAGCGGGGCGTCGATGTCTTCCGGCGAGAGGAGGGTGGAGGCGCCGAGATAGGTGCTCATCGAACGCTGACCGTCTGGCGTCACTGCGATGAGGCAGCGTGCTGTTCCCGGATGACCCGGACGCGGCGGCGTGTCGAAGGCGACGCCGGACGCGCGGAACTCTTCCGTAAAGCGGGTGCCGAGCTCGTCGTTAGCGACCTTGCCAATATAGGCGGCCTTGCCGCCGAAGCTTGCCACGCCAGTCATGGTGTTTGCCGCAGATCCGCCAGCGGCGACGACGGCGTCGCTCATGCGGGCGGTCAGGTGATCGGCGCGTGCGTCGTCAATCAGCGTCATGCCGCCTTTGGCGATGTTCTCTTCTGTCAAGAACGCGTCCGGAACGGCTTTGAGAATGTCGATGATCGCGTTGCCGACGGCGACGACATCGTAGGTCGAGCTGGTCATGCCCAGTCCTTGTGGCCAAGTCTGTGAGTTTCATGGCGTTAAAGCCCGGTCGCACCCGTCGCGCAAGCATTGCGGCTGCGGCGTTTGAGCGGCATTGTCCGGCGCATGCGATTCATAGCCTCTATAGCGGCCGCGTTGCTGATTTCTGCCTGCGCAACAGCGGCCCCGTCCACGCCCTCTGCACCGTCGGCGTCCACAACACGCCCGGTCGATTCCTCACGCGCGAGCCAATTGCTTGCGGCGGCAGGGCGAGCCAATGCGCCAGCGCGCAATGACATTGAACGCGAGTTCGGCGCTGCCGACATCGCGCGGCAGGACGGCGCCGGCATGGCGCTGACCTATCGTCTGCAGAGTTGCGCGCTGCTTTTGGTGTTTGCCGCTGACGAGCGCAATGTGATGCGTCTCGCACAAGCGCACGCCAGCGCGCGTCGCACGGGTGAAGCAACGCCGAGTCTTGATCAGTGCGCTGCTGAAGCGGCCGCGCGTCGCTAATGGCGCGCGTTGCGTATCTCTCGTGCCGCACCTATCGCGGCGCTCCGATTGCACCTGGCGGCGTGCCGCCTTTGGAGCAGAAGAGTAGGGAGCTAATCCTCGCGGCGGGCGCAGAGCGCGGCATTGCGTTCGACGTGGTCGCTTGGGATGAGCCCGGCATTGAAGAGCGTGGCTATGATGCCGCGGTCATCCGCACCACGTGGGACTATCACGAGCGGCCAGAGCAATTTGTCTCCACGCTTGAAAAGTTTGAGCGCGCTGGTCTGCCGGTGCTCAACAGTTCCGAAATCGTGCGCTGGAATATGCGCAAGACGTATCTGAAAGAACTCGGCCCCTCCGCGATCGAGACGATCTGGGCCGATAAGGCCGACGCGGTCACGATTGCGCAGGCGTTTGATACGCTTGGCGCAGCGGAGATCGTTGTGAAGCCGCAAGTCGGCGCGGGCTCCATTCGCACCGTTCGCCTGAAGCGCAATGCTTGGAGCGAGATGGACTTGATCGACGCGCCGCTGGGCGAAGCAATGATCCAGCCGTATTTGCGCGCGATCGAGACGGAAGGGGAGCGTTCGCTGTTTTGGTTCGGCGGGCGCTATTCGCATGCGATCCGCAAAATCCCGCAAAGCGGATCGTGGCTCGCGAACATTCCTGGAAAAACGAACTTCGTTGCCGAGGCGCCGCCCGCGGCGGCGATGGAAGCGGCGGAGGCGGCGCGCGCACGTGCGCCGAAAGATTTGCTCTACGTTCGCATCGATCTGGTTCTGGGCGATGACGGCAAGTGGCGTGTGATCGAGATCGAGGCGATCGAACCTTACCTCTTCTTGGACTTTGCCCCAGAAGGCGCGCGCTTCTTTGTTGATGCGATTGCATGCGTTTTGTCTCGGTAGAGGCAAAGATCGGCGATGACGCAGCGCGGACATTCAGGCTTGCGGGCGATACAAACGTAGCGCCCGTGCAAGATCAACCAGTGATGTGCGCCGTGCAGGTAATGCTTTGGCGTGATCCGCATGAGTTGGGCTTCGACGGCGTCCGGTGTTTTGCCGTCAGCAAGGCCAGTGCGATTGGCGACACGAAAGACGTGGGTATCGACGGCGATGGTGCCTTCGCCAAAAACTTCCATCAGCACGACATTCGCAGTTTTGCGGCCAACGCCGGGGAGGGCCTCAAGCGCCTCGCGTTCGCGCGGCACCGCGCTGTTGTGCTGATCGATCAGGTTTTGAGAAAGCGTGATGACGTTCTTGGCCTTGTTACGCCAAAGGCCGATGGTCTGAATGTATTTGCCGACCTGTTCTTCTCCGAGCGCGACCATTTTCTCTGGCGTGTCGGCAATCTTGAACAGATCCGCGGTCGCGCGATTTACGCCCTTGTCGGTCGCTTGCGCTGAAAGCACGACCGCAACCAGCAGTGTGTAAGCGTTCACATACTCAAGCTCCGTGCGCGGATCGGGCCGGACGTGCGCAAGGCGCGCGTACAGCTCTTCGGCTTTGGCTTTGGTGAGACGTTTCGGCATCGGGCTCTTGGCGAGAAAAAAGTTGGCGCTAGTCTTAGGCGCATGAACCCCAGCTGGGAACGCACGCCAACGGCGCCGGACATGGATGGCGGACTTTATATGGACGCCGTGCTGCGGCCACACCGCAGTTTGAGCGCGCCTGCCTTTAAGGTCGTTCTGGCGGTTTTCATCGCGTTCAATGCGATCCTCGCAGCAGCTTTCTGGGTTCAAGGCGCGTTCCCGGTCGCGGGTTTTCTTGGGCTTGATGTGTTGGTGCTCTATTGGGCGTTCCGCCTGAACTATCGCTCGGCGCGAGCCGAAGAGCGGGTGCGGATCGCGCCGGGTAAAGTTCACGTCGCCAGTATCGACGCGTCCGGCAAAGCCAAACACTGGGTGATCAATCCGATTTGGGCGCGCGTCGTGCAGGAGGGCGCGGGCGTGCTCATTCGGGCCGGCAAGATTCAAATCAGGCTGGGTGCGTTTCTCTCGCCGGACGAGTGCGCAGACTTCGCGCAAGCGCTGGATGCTGCGCTCTATCGGGCCAAGCGCGGCGCTTAAAGCCCGAGCACATCCTGCATCGAGTAAAGCCCCGGCGGTTTGTCCGCGACCCAAAGTGCGGCCTCTAACGCGCCGTCAGCGAACACCGCGCGATCGAGTGCGCGGTGGCTGAGGGTCACAACTTCCCGCTCAGAGATGAAAGCGACATCGTGATCGCCGACGATGCCGCCGCCGCGTGTCGCGGAAAATCCAATGCTGCCTTCGGTGCGTGGTCCGGTGATGCCGTCGTGAGGCTTCGCCTTCAACTGGCTGAGCGTCTTTCCGCGCCCCGCTGCGGCGGCTTCACCGAGGAGGAGGGCGGTGCCGGATGGCGCGTCGACTTTGCGGCGGTGATGGGCCTCTGCGATTTCGATGTCCCAACTTTCAGCGCCGAGCTTCGATGCTGCTTGCCGCACCAATGCCGCAAGCAAGTTCACGCCTAAGCTGAAATTGCCGGATTGCACGATTGCGATGCTCGTGCCGGCGCTGGCGACGCGCGCTTGCTGCTCGGCGCTCAAGCCGGTCGTGCCGATTACGGCAGCGCGCACTTGTGTAGATAAGAGCGCATCCAGTGACTCGAGCGTGGCGTCAGGCGTCGTGAAATCGATCCAGACGTCGGCGCTGGTTGCAGCGCTGTGGACGCTGTCGGCGGCAGTGATGCCAAAGCCACTGCCGCCTGCGAGTGCGCCGAGATCGCTACCGAGCGCGCGCGAGCCCGTGCGCTCGGTGCCACCGGCAATACGGAAGCGCGAGTCGTTGGATGCGGCGCGAATGAGCGCGCCGCCCATGCGCCCGGCGACGCCGGCGATAGCGATTGCAAGAGTCATGGCGCCATCATGGACGTTCGCCATGACGGCGCCAAGCGGCAGCCTACGCGCGCTAGAAGAAGCCGCCGTTTGCGAACACCAATTGGCCGTTGATCCACTCACCCTCGCTTGAGCACAGGGCGGAGATCGCATTGGCGATGTCGTCTGGTTCGCCGATGCGGCCGTACGGCGTCATGCTCGCGGCTTGCTGACGAAGCGCGGGCGGAATGTCGAGCAGGCTCGTGTTCGTTGGGCCCGGCGCGATTGCGTTGACGGAGATGCGGCGTCCGGCGAGTTCTTTCGCGAGGGAGCCAGAGAACATTTCCTGGGCAACCTTGGTCGCGGCGTAGGGGCCGTGCGTTGGCCGCTTCTGGGTAATCGAGGTGGAGCTGAGGCTTATGATGCGGCCGCCGTCGCGCGTGCGTCGCGCCGCTTCGCGCAAGACGTTGAAGCCGCCTTTGAGATTGGTGGCGATCATCCGGTCGAAAGCTTCGTCGGTCATTTCGGCAAATGTCGCGATGTTCATGATGCCGGCATTGCTCACGACCACGTCGACGCCGCCAAAGGCCTCATCGTTGGCCTCGAACAGCGCGCGGACTTGGCGTGGGTCGGCGACATCAGCTTGACGCCAGATGGCGCGGCCGCCTGCCGCTCCGATGTCGCGCACAACTGCTGCGGCGAGGTCGCGATTAACGCGACAATTCACCGTCACCGCAAAGCCATCACGCGCCAAGCGCTTGGCTGTCGCCGCGCCGATGCCGCGCGATGAGCCCGTCACGAGCGCAGCGCGTCCCGCATTGGGGCGCACAGTTGGCGGGGTTTGAGCAGACGCCGCGCCGGCTATCGGGAGCGTGGCGGCGAGGGCGAGGAGCGTGCGTCGGGAAGTTTCTGACATGGGAAGTCTCCGGTGTTGTATCGCTCCGGTGTAAGCGCGGCGTCGCGTTACGCGCTTGCTTCATCCAACGTCAGACTTGCCTGATCCTCCGATCGCGCCCTCTACATCGGGATGACGCGTCCCTTCAGCGCCGCGACGTCGCGCTTCGGGGGCGCGCCGAACATGCGCGCGTATTCGCGACTGAATTGCGAGATGCTCTCATAGCCGACTTGATAGGCGGCGCTCGTCACGCTGGCGGATTGCGTGATCATCAGCCTGCGCGCTTCCAGAAGTCGCAATTCCTTTTGAAACTGCAGCGGCGTCATTGCCGTCAGCGTTTTGAAATGTTGATGAAACGAGGAGGGGCTCATGCGCGCGGCTTCTGCCATTTCTTCAACGCGAAGCTGACGCTTGAAGTTCTTGCGCAGCAAATAGATCGCGTCGGCAATGCGTCGCGTGTGGCTCTCTCTCCGCGCAATCTTGCAGATCTCACCGCCGTTCGGACCAGTGAGAAGCCAGTAGTAAAGCTCTCGCGTGATTGCCGGATAAAGCGCTGGTATTGCTTCGGGCGTCGTCAACAGTCGCGCCAACCGTACGATGCACTCTTGCGCTGGATCGGACAGGTTTTCGATGAACACGGCGAGCCCATCACGGCTTGAAGCAGGCGGCGCTTCGAGTTGCTCCATCACTTCATGCAAAACGCCGACGTCGAACTCAATCGTCATGCCGAGATACGGTTCGTCGGTGGAGGCTCTCGTCACGCGACCGAGCGCGGGAAGCTCGACGCTGACGACGAGCGCCGAGCCTTCGGAATAGTTGAACACGTCGTCGCCGACAGCGATTTGCTTGGCGCCCTGAACGACGACGCAAAGTGCAGGCGTATAAAGAACATGCTGAGCGTGCTCTGGGAGCGGGCTTCTGCTGTTTCGCATGACCACGACGCGGTCCATCGGCGTCAGAAAGACGCCGTCACCGCCGCCGCGAGCGTCGACATAGGCTTGAAGGGCGGCTTTTAGCGCGGACATGACGACACCCCTTCGCGCATTAGTGCGCTTGCAAAGTATTGGAGCCCGGATGCTGGGCGTCCAGACGACTTGGAGGATTAGGCAAACTTTTCGCAGATTTGGGCGCACGCGGACTTTATCTCGGCCACATCTGTGCGGAGCGACCGCAAAGGGTCGGCAGCATTAGGCAAATACGATGGCGCGCTGGACGACGAAAGACATGCCCTCTCAACGCGGCCGCTCGGCGGTCGTTACCGGCACTGGCGGGCTTGGGTTTGAGGATGCGTTGGCGCTGGCGCGAGCCGGCGCTGATGTGATCGTCGCCGGTCGCAACCCTGAGAAGGGCGCCGCTGCGGTTGCGCGTATAAGAGAGCAGTCGCCGTCGGCGGAAGTGCGATTTGAGCAGGTCGATCTCGCGAGCCTGGCGTCTGTGGCGGCGTTTGCCCAGCGCATGAGCGCTCAAAGAGACCGCCTCGATCTATTGATCAACAACGCGGGCATCATGGTTCCGCCCACGCGCCAGGTTACGGCGGACGGCTTCGAGCTACAGCTGGGCACCAACTATCTCGGCCACTTTGCGCTCACGGCCGCACTGATGCCGATGCTTCGGAACGGCAAGAATTCGCGTGTGGTCTCTCTGTCGAGCGTCGCTGCGCGGGAGGGCCAGATAGACTTCGACGATCTGCAAGCGGAGCGGCGATATCTGCCGATGCCGGTTTACAGTCAGTCGAAGCTCGCATGCTTGATGTTCGCGTTCGAGCTTCAGCGGCGCAGTGATGCAGCAGGCTGGGGCGTTGCTAGCATAGCGGCGCACCCGGGCGTGTCGCGCACCGAACTCTTGCACAATGCGCCGGGGCGTTGGAGCGGCCCAGGTCTCGCGCGATCCGTGTTGTGGTTTGCTTTTCAGCCGGTTTGGCAAGGCGCGTTGCCCACGCTCTTTGCTGCGACTTCGCCGGATGCGGTTGGCGGCGGCTATTACGGGCCCGACGGCCCAGCCGAGATCCGTGGCTATCCGGTAATTGCCAACACGCCAAAGCAGGCGCTCGATCGCGCCGTGGCCGCACGCCTATGGGACGTCTCGGAAAAACTAACGGGCGTGCGGTTTGGCTAGCTTACCGAGCCGGGCCGTCGGCGCCTTCGAAGAACTTCTTCACGCTGTCGAAGAAGCCTTGCGTCTGCGGGTGGGCTTCTTCGCCGCAATCCTTGGCGAACTCTTCGAGCAATTTGCGTTGTTTGGCGGAGAGGTTCACCGGCGTTTCAACCAGCAGCTCGATGTGAAGATCGCCGCGATCTTTGCCGCGCAGGTGCGACATGCCCTTGCCCTTGATCCGGAAGCGGCGGCCGGTCTGTGCACCAGCAGGGATATTCACGGTGGCGCGGTCGCCGTCGATGGTCGGCACTTCGATCTCACCGCCGAGCGCTGCTTTACACATCGGCGTCGGCGCACGGCAATAAAGATCGGGTCCGTCGCGTTCGAAGAGGTTGTGCGGCTTCACCGAGAGAAAGAGATAAAGATCGCCCGGTGGGCCGCCGCGCGCGCCCATGTCGCCTTCGCCGGCGAGACGGATGCGGGTGCCGTCTTCAACACCAGCGGGGATCTTCACCGAGAGCGTACGTTCTTTTTGCACCTGGCCGCGACCGCCGCAGCTTTTGCACGGCGACTTAATCGATTGACCGCGGCCGCCGCAGGCAGGGCAGGTGCGCACGATGCGGAACATACCTTGGCTTGCGCGCACTTGGCCAACGCCGTTGCAGGTGCGGCAGCTTTCGAGTGGCGCGTTGCCTTCCGAGCCTGAGCCGCTGCACGGCTCGCACGCTTGCGCGCGCGGGACGACGATCTCGCGCTCCATGCCGCGAAACGCGTGCTCGAGTGTGATCTCGACATCGTAGCGAAGGTCAGCGCCGCGTTGCGGGCCGTTGCGTGGGCCTTTGGCGCCGCGCGCGAACATGTCTTCGAAGCCGCCGCCAAAAATCTCGTTGAAGAGATCGGAGAAGTCGGCTGAGCCAGCGCCGCCGAACGGACCCTGTCCGCCTGGGCCGCCTTGGAACGCGGCTTTGCCATAGCGGTCGTAGGCCGCGCGCTTTTCTGGATCAGAGAGCACCGAATAGGCCTCGCCGATTTCCTTGAACTTATCTTCGGAGACCTTGCAGCCAGGATTTTGATCTGGGTGCAGTTTCATCGCGAGTTTGCGGAAGGACGATTTGATCGTCGCCGCATCAGCGTCGCGGGCGACGCCGAGTATCTCATAATAATCGCGCCCGGTGCTCATGGTCTCACCGAGATGAGAAAGAGGCGGCGCCCTCGCAAGGAGGAGAGCCGCCTCATGTCAGTGTTTTGGAAGCGCAGCCGCATCGCTTGATCCCGATGTCGCCGATGAGGCTTTAAGCGCTGCGCTTGCCGTCGACTTCTTCGAAGTCGGCATCGACGACGCCGTCTTGATCGGCGCCACCGTCGCCTTGACCGTCGCCATCCGGCCCAGCGCCACCGTAGAGCGCTTCGCCGATCTTCATCGACGCTTGCACGAGAGCTTGCGTCTTCGCGGCGATGTCAGCCGTGTTGTCAGTTTCAAGCGCGGCTTTTAGTGCTGCGATCGCATCTTCGATGGCGGTCTTATCGCCTGCTGGCAGCTTCTCGCCGTTCTCGATGAGTTGCTTCTCGGTCGCGTGGACCAGCGCTTCACCTTGGTTCTTGGCTTCCGCGAGCTCACGGCGGGTCTTGTCGTCGCCCGCATGCTCCTCGGCTTCCTTGACCATGCGCTTGATGTCGTCCTCGGACAGGCCGCCCGAGGGCTGGATACGCATGTTCTGCTCTTTGTTGGTCGCCTTGTCCTTGGCGCCGACCGAGACGATGCCGTTGGCGTCGATGTCGAACGTGACTTCGATTTGCGGCAAGCCGCGCGGCGCAGAGGGGATGCCAACAAGATCGAACTGGCCAAGCGGACGGTTGTCTGCGGCCATTTCGCGTTCGCCCTGGAACACCCGGATGGTCACGGCCTGCTGATTATCTTCAGCGGTCGAGAAGATCTGGCTCTTCTTGGTTGGGATCGTGGTGTTGCGCTCGATCAGGCGCGTGAACACGCCGCCGAGTGTCTCAATGCCGAGCGAGAGCGGGGTGACGTCGAGCAGCACGACGTTCTTCACGTCGCCTTGCAGCACGCCGGCTTGGATCGCTGCGCCCACCGCGACGACTTCATCCGGGTTCACGCCCTTGTGCGGCTCGCGACCGAAGAACTCTTTCACAATCTGCTGGATTTTCGGCATGCGCGTCATGCCGCCGACGAGGATCACTTCTTTGATGTCGCTCTTGGAGAGACCGGCATCTTTCAATGCCGCCTGGCATGGCCCGAGGGTTCTTTGAACGAGATCCTCGACCAAGCTTTCAAACTTGGCGCGGCTGATCTTCATGTTCAGGTGGACGGGACCGTTGGCATTCGCGGTGATGAACGGAATGTTGATCGTGAACTCTGCGCCTGACGAGAGTTCTTTCTTGGCTTGCTCAGCCACCTCTTTGAGGCGCGGAAGTGCAAGCTTGTCCTGCCTCAGATCGATTCCGTTCTGCTTTTTGAACTCGTCTGCGACGTAGTTCAGGATTCGATTGTCGAAGTCCTCGCCGCCGAGGAACGTGTCGCCGTTGGTTGAGCGCACTTCAAAAACGCCGTCGCCGATCTCAAGGATCGACACGTCGAAGGTGCCACCGCCGAGGTCATAGACCGCGATCGTCTTGGATTCAGATGTCTTGTCGAGGCCGTAAGCGAGTGCGGCCGCCGTTGGCTCGTTGATGATACGCAGCACTTCAAGGCCGGCGATCTTGCCAGCGTCTTTGGTGGCTTGGCGTTGTGCGTCGTTGAAATAAGCGGGGACCGTGATGACGGCCTGTGTGACTGGCTCACCGAGATAGTCTTCGGCGGTTTGCTTCATCTTTTGCAGCACGAAAGCGGAGATTTCGGACGGCGCGTACTTCTTGTCGCGACCTTCGATCCAAGCGTCGCCGTTCGGGCCTTTGACAATTTTGTACGGGACAAGATTCATGTCCTTCTTGGTGATTGGATCATCGAACGAGCGGCCAATCAGGCGCTTCACAGCATAAAAAGTGTTTTCCGGATTAGTGACCGCTTGGCGCACGGCTTGAATGCCGAGAAGGCGCTCGTCGCTATCTGTGAACGCGACCACCGACGGCGTCGTGTTGGCGCCTTCGGAGTTGGCTATGACCTTCGGCTGTCCGCCTTCCATAACGGCGACGCACGAATTGGTCGTGCCGAGGTCGATGCCAATCACTTTACCCATGTCTTAAGTCCTCATTCCTTTCAGCGGCGCGGTTCCGGTTTGCGGACCCTTCAAGGCGTCCCCGAAGCGCGCGTCCTGTTCCAATATCCAATGGCCGGCCCGTTGCCCCCTCAAGCCGCGGACCGTGATCGTTACGCCGTCATGTGGTGTATCGCCTACGCGGTGCAAGGCTTTTGGAGCGTGCTATCCGCATTCGTTTTGCGGAAATAGTCCTCCAAACGGCAGAGGTTGATATGCCCGAACCAGGTAGCAGAACAAAAAAGAAACCGAATAGGCAAATAGCACATCCACCATGACCCGCCCGGCCTCCGATCTCGACGGCTTTAAGCTCTGGCCTGGCCTGCTCGACAGGGCGGCGCAGGAGGCGCTGCGCGACGAGGTGTTCGCGCGGCTGAGGCAGGCGCCGCTCTACATCCCGCGTATGCCTAAGAGTGGCGTGCCGATGCGGGTGCGGATGAGCAATTTCGGTTCGCTGGGTTGGGTGACCGATAAAGAGCAGGGCTATCGCTACCAGGCCGGCCATCCCGAAAACGGCAAGCCTTGGCCAGACATGCCTGAAAGCGTGCTGGCGCTTTGGCGCAAGTTCTCAGGCTACCCCAACGATCCCGAAGCGTGCCTCGTAAATCTTTACGAGGGCGATGCGCGCATGGGGCTGCACGTCGATAGCGACGAAGAAGATTGGGACGCGCCGGTGCTGTCGATCTCGCTTGGCGACACCGCGATCTTTCGCATCGGTGGTGTGCTGCGTTCCGACCCGACGCGCAGCGTACGGCTAGCTTCAGGCGATGTGTGCATGCTCGCCGGCCCAAGCCGGCGAGCCTTTCACGGTGTCGACCGCATCTTGCCCGGCTCCTCGCGGCTGCTGCCGAAGGGTGGCCGCATCAATTTGACGGTGCGGCGGGTGACTGTGCCTCGCTAGGCGCCGCTTCCGGCGTGGCTGCGCTTGGCGCGGGCTCAGCCGCAGGCGCTGCGCGATCGCGTACGAAATCCGGAATCCAGCCCGGAGGAGGGCCGCCTGGCGTGTTCGGATGACGGCCCGCCGCGATCTCGTGCGCTTTCCACACCATCGCATTGTGCACGCGATTCCAGCCGGATGGGTGCGTGTAGAAAATAATCTCTTCGATCACCGACGGCTCCATTTTGCGATATTCGCTGAGCATGATTGCGGCTTCGGCAAAGCCGTCCGGTTCGCGCGCGGCATTCAAGCCGAACATGTCCGCCTGCAATTCGTTGAAGCGTGTGAGGTTGCGACCCATCGGACTCGTGACCAGACTGATCGCCGCCAGCAGGGCCATAATCAGCGGCAAGCCCGCGGGATCAGAAATGTCGCGGATGCCCCAGCGCTCGTTCTTCGCGAGCGCCTTAAATAAGAAGTGCACCGCCGCAAACGTGAACAGAATGATCATGGCGTTCAGCAACAAGCCGGACACGTTATGCCGCAACACATAGTGCCCGATCTCGTGGCCCATGACGGCGCGCACCGCTTCGGGGCTGCCGCGTTCTAGCAATGTGTCTGCAAGCGAAATGCGCGTGGTGGGGCCGAAGCCGGACACATTGGCGCTGATCGAATTGGTTTGCCGCGAGCGGTCATAGACCATGACGTCCGTTGCCGGCACGCCGTTGGCTTGCGCCATGGAGAGGATGCTGTTGCGCAGCTCGCCTTGCTCCATCGGCGTGTAGGTGTTGAACATTGGCGCAATGAACACCGGAAACAGCATCGAGACGAACGCCGCGAACGCGATCGTCACCACCGACCCCCAAACCCACCACGTATTCCGCGCAAGCCGGACGATCACATAAAGCACGGTGAGAAAAAGCGAGCCGACGACGAGCGCCATGGCAAAGCCGATGCCTTGCTCGCCGAGCCATTGCGGCAGCGTTTGCGTCGACAGATCGTAGCGATGCTGGCGGACGAAGCCGACATAATAGCTGAAAGGGAAGGTGATCAGCGTCGAGACGAGGATGTAGAAGAACGACGTGCCAAAGGCGACGAGCGGAAACCATTTCAGCTTTGCTTCAAGCCAGCTGCGCACGCCGCGCGCCCAGCCGAGCACGAGCAGCAGACCCGCTACGATCACAGACACAGCAGTGCCGACCAGGTCGACGACATAGCCGCCTTCGAAATAGGCGTTCGATCGCGCGGTCGCCTCGCCGCCCATCGTGTCGAGCCAGGCGCGCGTGGCTTGCTCTGGATCGAAGGGTAGGGGCTGTGCCGCGAAAGCCGGTCCCGCAAGTGCGAACGCCACAGCGAATGCGGCTAGGCTCAGAATGCGCATTTGATCTTCCCCCGAAGATTAGACTGGTCGCGAACCTGCGCCCGCCCCAAATGACACGCAAGGGGACGCGCGCGCTGCGCGATCCGATGAGGGAGACACGCATGAAGCTCGACACGCCTGAAGGCAATTTCCCGCCCACGCGCCGCAACGTCGCCGCCTCGCTGTTCTTTGCGGGTTACGCAACGGCCGCGGTCTCGTCGTGCGCTAGCCCTGTGACCACACCGACAGACGAGCTGATCGTTGAAGATGTGCACATCAATGGCGCGGGCGGCTATCGTTTGCCGGCTTACGTCGCGCGGCCGAGCGCGCGGGGGCGCAAGGGCGCTGTTATTGTCGTCAATGAGATTTTCGGCATCCATGATTACATCAAGGACGTCTGCCGCCGCTTCGCGCGCGAAGGCTATGTCGCCATCGCACCAGACTATTTCGACCGCGCTGGCGATCCGGCGCCGATGACGGATTTTGCGCAGATCCGCGAAATCGTCGCCACCGCGGGCTATGAGCAAGTCATGGGCGACACCAGCGGCGCCATTGACTGGCTGCGCACACAGAGCTTCGTCGCGGGCGACAAGATCGGCATCACTGGTTTTTGTTGGGGCGGGACTGTTGTCTGGATGGCTGCAGCACATCTCACGCACATCAAAGCCGGCGTCGCTTGGTACGGTCGCGTCGTGCGTCCAGCGTCGGGGTCATGGGGATCGGACGAAGATCGCCAATGGCCGCTCGATGTTGCAGCCGATATCGATGCGCCAGTGCTTGGGCTCTATGCTGAGAATGACACTGGCATTCCGCTCGACGGCGTAGAGCGTTTCCGCGCCGCCTTGGTCGCGGCGAATAAGCCGTCAGAGATCGTTGTGTATCCCGGCGTGCAGCACGGTTTTCATGCTGATTATCGCCAGAGCTATAACGCCGAGGCGGCGGCGGATGGCTGGGCGCGCGCGCTGGCTTGGTTCAGGAGCAATGGCGTCAGCTAGGCGCGGACATTGCCAAAATCGGAAACTTGTGCTACACAATTGAAGCCGCGCTGGGAAACCGCGCGGCTTTTTCCGATCTCATGGTTCTGCAAGTTGCTGTTTTCAGACACGCGCATTTGCGCGCGCTCTGCCATGGACCGGATTGCATTGAACGTAACCACATCATAGCGGGCTAAAGCCCAGGGGATTGCACATGCGCTATCGCAAACTCGGCCGCACCGGTCTCGCCGTATCCGAAATCTGCCTCGGCACCATGACGTTCGGCGGCGACGGCTTTTGGAAGGCAATCGGCTCGCTCGAACAAGACGCCGCGACTAAGCTTGTGAAAGGCGCCTTCGATCAGGGGGTCACGTTCCTGGACACCGCAGACGTCTATTCAAATGGGCTGTCCGAACAAGTCACGGGGCAGGCGATCAAGGATTTGCCCCGCGACGAATTGGTGATCGCAACGAAGCTCTTTGGCCGCATGGGCGCCTATGGCGGCGCCAACACGCCGGACGAGCAACGTCGCGCCGCAAACACCAATCTCTGGGGGCTCTCACGCAAGCACGTGTTCGACGCGATCGATGCAAGCCTTGAGCGGCTCGGGCTCGATTATGTCGATCTCTACCAGGTCCATGCCTTCGATCCGCTGACGCCGCTTGAGGAGACGCTTGAAGCGCTCGACGAAGTCGTCCGTTCAGGGCGCGTGCGCTATATCGGTCTCTGCAACTTTGCCGCTTGGCAAATCGCTAAAGCGCTCGGCGTCTCAGAGCGTCACGGTTTGGCGCGCTTTGAATCGGCGCAAATGTACTACTCCATTGCGGGCCGCGATCTTGAGCGCGAAGTCGTGCCTTTGGCCAATGATCAGCAACTCGCCATCTTGCCGTGGAGCCCGCTCGCGGGCGGTTTCCTCTCGGGAAAATACACACGCGCTGGCGCGCCGACCGATGGCTCGCGTCGCATCGCTTTCGACTTTCCGCCAGTCGATAAGGAGAAGGCCTACGACATCATCGACGTCATGAAGGCGATCGGTGACGAGCGCGGCGCCAGTGTCGCGCAAGTTGCGCTTTCCTGGCTCTTACACAAAAAGCACGTCACCAGCGTGATCATCGGCGCCAAGACCGAGGCGCAGCTCAACGACAATATCGCCGCAACCAAAGTCGAGCTTTCTAGCGACGATTTGAAGAAGCTTGATGAAGTGTCGAAGTTAAAGCCCGAATATCCGGGCTGGATGTTAGAGCGTCAGGGCGCTGACCGGACGAGCGGGATTTCATAGGCGAGCGTTCCGTCCTCGCGAGTGGAGGGTGTCGCGAAGCGACGGGTGGGGTGGTCAAAAACTGCGCCAACATCCCACCCGTCAGCTTGCGCTGCGCGTAACCTGGCACCGTCCCTTTGCAAGAGAACGTGTAACGCAAAAAAAGCGGCGGCGCTCTTGTCCAGCGCCGCCGCTCCGCATGCGTCCCCCGGCATTCTGCCTACTGACGCGCGATTGAAATCTTATACCAGCCGATTGCGCCACCAAGGCCGCTCGCCTGTAGGAAGTAAGCGCCACCTTCTTCCGGGCGGAAGCGCAAGCGAGCGTCCGGGCCTGGGCCGCTGTCATCGTCGCTGGCGACACTTGTGCCCTCAGCGTTGATCACAGACAGGTACGGATCAGCGAGAGGGCGATCACCGTGGCCGCGCACTTCGATCGTGTAGGTCACGCCAGCTTCAAGCTCGACGACGAAATTGTCGAGATCGCCTTCCATATCGATGCGGCTGATGCGTTCGTCTCCAGCCTGGTCGAGCATTTCATCAGTGTAAGTGTTGCCCGGCACGTCGGTATCGACCGCGCGGATCACATAACGGCCGGTGCTTTGGCCATCATAGGAAGATACCGCCGCGAAGAACGGACCACCTGCAGCCGAAAGGTGCGTCAGGTAAGAGCCGAAGCCGAGGCCGCCGTCATCGTCGCGTGCGATTTCTTGACCCTGCTGATCGTAAAGAACGAGGATTGGATCGACCAATACGTTGCCGCTGCCGTCGTCGAATCCATCAACCACGAAGCGATAGGGGCGACCTTCAATCGTCTCAATCACAAACCAGTCGACATCGCCAGGCGCACCGATCGTGCTGGTGCGGCCCTCGCCGCCTGCTTGCAGATATTCGGCGCCATCAGCAGAATCGCCGACTTCTCCAGCGGTCAGCGAGAGTGCGTAGCGGCCGACGGAGTCTTCTGTGAAGCCGCGAGCTTCAACGAAATACGCTCCAGTCGTCGGTGCGACGAACTCGGCCCAGGCATTCAAGCCATCGCCGCCATCGTCATCAACAAGCAGTTCAGCGCCGCTTGCGTCATGGATCACGAGGAACGGATCGCCGAGACCATTGGTGACTTCGGTTGAAGACAAGCCGACGCGGATGCCTTGGCCTTGTTCGAGATTGATGCGGTACCAGTCGCGGTCGCCGACCGGTGCAATCTCGCCTTCGCGATAATCGCCCTCGGCGCTGAGCTCCACGTCAGTGCTTGCATCGGCCGGAATATCGCCCGCGCGCGCCGAGAGCGTGTAGCTGCCGGTATAAGCGTTGGCGAAGGCTTGCGCGGCGAGGAAGTAATTGCCGCTCGTTGGCGCGGTGAACTCCAGATACGAATTCAGATTGCCGCCGCCATCGTCGTCGACCGCAACTTCTTCGCCCGCTGCGTTGTGCAAGCGGAGCAGGGGATCGCCGACTGGCGTGTCGCCAGCGCCGCGCAGCGTGAAGCGGTAGGATTGTCCGTCCTCCAAACGAACGCGGTACCAGTCCTGATCGGTCTCCGTTTCGAGCGCGCCATTGATCTCGTTGCCGACATTGATGCGCCCGCGCGTGTTACGATCGGCGGAGAGTCCGTCATTCGGCACGCGAGTGGAGGCCACATTCAAGGCGTAGCCGCCAGTGTAGGCGTCGCCATAGGCGCGTGCTTCGATGAACACGTCGCCGTTTGCCTGCGGCGTAAACACGATCTGCGAGTTCAAGCCTTCAAAGTCGTCATTGACCGCAAGCTCGTTGCCGTCGCTGTCGAGCACACGCAGGAACGGGTCGCCCAGCGCGGACTCGCCGCCGCCATTGAGTGAGATGGTGTAGCGATTGCCGGTGCGAGCGCTCAGCCGGTAAACGTCGGCATCGCCTTCATACTCGATCTGGCCATTCACCGTGCGGCCGGTATTGACGCGGTTGCGCGTGCTGATGTCGTTGCCGGCGTCGTCTGCGGGGATATCGGCGGACGAGATCGCCAGCCGATAGCGGCCGGTTTCATCCGATGAATAAGCGCGCGCTTCGATGAAGACGTCACCGCTCTGCGCTGGCGCGTAGGCGAGGGCGGCGTTGAAGCCGTTGGTGTCGTCATTAAAGGCCAGCTGATTGCCGGCTGAGTCATAGACCGAAAGCACCGGGTCCATCGCCGCGCCTTCAGCGTTGGCGACGCCGTCGAGTGATAAGCTATAGCGGCGGCCTTGTTCGACGCGCAGGCGATACCAATCGACATCTTCGCCTTGGCTGACTTCGCCCTCAATGGTCGCGCCATCGGTTGCGCGAGCCGTCGTGCTTGCGTCGCCAGCTGGGTCGGCGGTCTGCGCCAAAGCCGGCGCGCCCATCAGCAGCGCGATCGCTGCCGCGCCAAAAAACAATTTCCCCCGCATCGAATGTCTCCCTCAGGTCCGTGACCAGAGCCGCTTCAAGCACAGCCAGCCCGGCGCGTCGCTATGGTTAACAATCATTCATGTTCGAGGCAAAGCCGCATTGCGGCGCAACGGCGCCGGTTACCCCGCGCCTTTGCATAGAGCTCTCAATCGTTCGGATAGCTCAGACTTTGATGTCGATGGTCGAGGCGCCATTGCTGGCGTTCGCTGGGCCAGCGGAGACCAGCACCAGCGCGGCGCGCACCGTGCGTTCGCCCAGCATATAGCCAGGCTGCATTACTTCAGCGACGACGCCAGCCGGGTGGTTCGAAGGCGCCTGCGCGATTGCCTGGTGGACCTTTGGATCGAATTGTTCGCCGATTTCACCGACGCGTTTGAGGCCATGCCGCGAGAAAACGTCGAGCAAAACCCGCTCGGTCAGTTCGAGACCGGTGATCATGTTGGTCAGCGCTTCATCGGCGCTGTCGCGTGGGGCTGCTTGCAGTGCGCGGCTCAACGTGTCGGCGACGGGCAGCAGGTCAGACGCGAAGCGATCGATCGCATAGACGCGCGCGTCCTGCGCCTCGCGGGCGGCGCGGCGGCGGGTGTTTTCCGCATCGGCCAGCGCGCGCAGCACGTCATCGCGCGCCTTGGAGAGTTCGGTTTGAAGGCCATCAATGACGTCACGGACATCGATGCCGGCGTCGGCTGCGTTTTCCGGCGTCAGGTCCTGCGGGGCGTTCGTCTCGTCCGTCATGTTTTCCTCGTTCAACGGTCTGAGCCGCGTCCGTCGAGCACTCTGCCGACGACGCGTGCGGTGTAATCAACAACCGGGATCACCCGGGCATAGTTCAAGCGGGTAGGGCCGATCACGCCGAGCGCGCCAACCACCTTCCGCTCGGCGTTCATATAGGGGGCCACGATCAAACTCGACCCCGACAATGAGAACAAAGAGTTCTCCGAGCCGATAAACACCCGGACCGCTTCGCCCGCAGTGGCTAAATCGAGCACCTGTATGAGTTCCCGGGTCTTTTCCAGGTCGTCAAACAAGCGACGCGCACGCTCCAGGTCGGCGACCGCTTGCGAATCTTGCAGCAAGTTTCCGCGTCCGCGCACGATGAGAGAGCGGCCAAGCGTCGGGTCTTCGCCCGACCACTCGACCAGACCCTTTTCCACAAGCTTCGCGGCAGCCGCATCGAGCGCGGCGCGGTCTCGCGTCAGCGCTTCAGCGGCGGCGTCTCGGGCTTGGGCTAGGGTTTTGCCTTTGAAGCGGGCGTTTAAATAGTTCGCGGCTTCTACCAGCGCCCCAGGCGGCATGTCCGCAGGTGTGCTGAGAACCCGATTTTCGATCTGGTTGTCTTCGAACACGAGCACCAGCAGCGCTTGCCCCGGTCCGATCGAGACGATCTCGGCATGACGAACCGGCGCTTCGCGTTCGGGGGTCACAACGAGACCCGCGCCGCCTGCGAGGCCTGACAAAAGCTCGGACGCTGCGCCCAGAACTTCTTGCGGGTTAGCGCCGGCGTTGCCGATGCGCGCATCGATCTCACGCTTCTCGTCCTCCGGCAGATCGCCAAGTTGGAGGAGGCTATCGACGAAGAAGCGTAAGCCTGCCTGCGTCGGGCGCCGTCCGGCCATGGCGTGCGGCGAGTCCAAAAGACCTAAGCCCACTAGATCAGCCATCGTGTTGCGGATCGAGGCCGGCGACAGCGTCACCCCGCCGAGACGCGAGAGTGTGCGCGAACCAACTGGCTCGCCGGTCGTCAGATACGATTCCACGATCTCGCGGAAAATCTCCCGCGCCCGGCCATCGAGCGTCGTCAGATCGGCGGAAGGGGGAGGGAGCGCCATTGCGGCCTTTAGGTAGCGAACGGGACGGAGGGCGCAAGCGGCGCCAACGGATGCTGCGCCGTCACTTTTGCTTCTTGGCCTTCGTGTTCGGCATACGGCGCAAATACTCGTCGAACTTCGGCACGGTAAAGCCAATCAAGCCACGCTCCGGCGAGTACGCCATGCCCTTCTTGATCAGTTCATCGCGGATCGGCGCGGCTTGGCTGAGGCTTAAGCTCATGGCGTTGGCGACATCTGACGAATTGACCGGTTCCGGGCCGAACTCAGCCATTGCGCGCGCATAGGCTTTTTGCCGCTCAGTGAGCCGCGCGAGACGGACTTTGAAGATGCCTTCATCGAGCGCCGTCGTCGCCGCGATGCTGGCTTTTTTGGCGTCCGCTAAACTGATCGGCGACTTTGCCGCCTCGTCCCAGCAATGCGCGCCCCAGACTTGCAGAAAGAACGGATAGCGGCCGGTCTGCTCGATCACATAATCAAGCGCGTCAGCGGAATATTTTACGCCTTCGCGCAGCGCCGGCTCGGACAGTGCTTTACGCGCGCCCTCGGCGGAGAGGGGGCCAATCGGCGGATAATCGAACAGACGTTCCGCGTAAGATTTTGCATCACCGGCAAGCTTCGCAAGTTGCGGGAGGCCGGCGCCGAACAGCAAAAGCGGCAGCTGGCGTTGCGATATCTTGTGCAGCGCCATGATCAGCGCGGAAAGATCGCCTTTCTGCACATATTGGATTTCATCGACCAGTAGCACGATCGCAGTGTCGCGTTTCTTCGCGGCTTCAGCGATAGCGACGAAGAGGTCGGTGAGATCAATAGCGAGATCGCCTGTCGCTGCAGGCGCAGCGAAACCAAAATCGACATCGCCGACCGTCGCTTTGAACATCGCCGCGAACGAACGCAGCGAGCCGAATGCCTTTTGCATATCGGCGCCGGCTTTTTTGATCCGGTCCAACCGATGCAGGATGTGCTGCAGCTGTGGCGCGAGTTGTTGAGCGAGCGGCTTATCCGGGTCGATTTCTAGCAGCGCGGTTTGACACCCTTCGGCTTCCGCGATGGCCTCGAAATGGTTGAGCAACACGGTCTTGCCGACGCCTCGCAAACCCAGCATCAGCGCGCTCTTCGCCGGGCGCCCAGCTTTCGCACGCACGATCGCCACGCGTGCTTGCTCGATGAAGTCGTCACGCCCCGCGAGCTCTGGGGGAGGGACCCCGGCGCCGGGATTATAAGGGTTGAGCGTGGCTTTCATCGGATTGTTTGCCAAATTTAGGCAGAGATGGCCTAACTATTATATAGAGAACGATGGGGGTGCTCTTAGGCCGAGTCGGCCAAACACGCGCGAACTTTCCTACGAAGCCGAGTAGCGTTCCATAGCTTTGTTTGGCTTGAGGCCGCTAACTAAGTCTAACAAAGAGATAAGCCGCTATGCCCCGCTTTTGCCCTTATCGTATATCGATATGCGGCGAGTTTGAATTTGGGGGCGGATATGCGGTGGCTTTTTCTGGTGGTGAGCGCGCTTGCGCTTAGCCTGGCAGCACCCGCGTCGGCGCAAGACGCGATCACGCTCGACGCATCCCCCGCCCCGATCGTCGACGTTGCGATCAATGGCCGCCCCGTCCGGCTTGAAGTTGATCTCCGCTTTCCGCGCGGCGTCGCTCTCAGCAACGAAGCGTCGGAGCGTTTGCGTGTTCGGCGTTTGCCGCTCGCGGGCATTCGCATTGGTATTGAAGGCAGTGACGCGACATTGCGCGGCCGCATCGCACGTCCGCGCATCGTGTTCGGTGGCGGCGAGGAAGCGACGCGCGCGTTTACTGGTGTTTTTCCAGCGCCAGTGACATCGCGTGCAGACGGTTTGATCGGTCCAGGCGCGCTCCCCTATGACAATGTCACCATTCGTTTGCGCCCGGATGCGCCTGCCATACGCGACATCGTCTTTTCGTTGGAAGACGCCGATGAGTGGGTCGTCAGCGCCGAAATTGGCGGCGAGACTCTGCATGTGCGCTTCGATCCGATCAACGCGCCGACGATTTTCAACCGCCAAGCTGCGCGCATATTTGATCGTCCTGGCGGACTTACAGCGATCGGCGATGTCGCGCGTCAGCCCATTATCCTTGGGCTTGAGACGATGATGCAGCCGGTGCAGACCGACTTCACCTTTGCTGGCTTGTCGCTTGGCCCGACCTATGCCCGCACCAATGCGGGTCTTTATGGTGCGACGGAGCCCGATGCCATCTTCGTTGAAGCCGAACCGCGCGATCCGCCGCCGCCATCGGTGATCCTCGGCAGTGCTGCGCTTTCGGTGTGTTCCTCGATCAGCGTCGACCGCCGCGCGCGGCGTTTGACTTTGCGCTGCGCCAGCTGAGCGCCTAGACGCGCGCGCTGCGATCGGTCATGGCTCTGCGCTTCGATTTTGCGGAGACTCCCATGCGCCCCACCGGCCGCGCGCCCGATCAATTGCGTGAGATTTCACTTGAGACTGCGGTCTCGCGTTACGCTGAAGGCTCGTGCCTGGCGAAGTTCGGGCAGACCCACGTGCTGTGCACCGCAAGCGTAGAGCAGGGCGTCCCGGGGTGGATGAAGGGCCAGGGCCGTGGTGGTTGGGTGACGGGGGAGTACGGCATGTTGCCGCGCGCCACCCACACGCGTGGCCGCCGTGAAGCTGCGCAAGGCAAGCAATCGGGCCGCACGCAGGAAATCCAGCGCTTGATCGGCCGCAGCTTGCGCTCGGTCGTTGACATGAAAGCGCTCGGCGATCGCACCATCACGTTGGACTGCGACGTCATCCAAGCCGACGGCGGCACGCGCACGGCAGCGATTACCGGCGCTTGGGTCGCGCTGGCGCGGGCGTGCGCGTATTTGGTCGAAGAAAAGGTGATCAAGGAAAACCCGATCACCGGCCAAGTGGCGGCAATTTCGTGCGGCGTGTTCGAGGGCGCGGCTGTGCTCGACATCGATTACGCAGAAGACTCCAACGCTGAAGTGGACTGCAACTTCGTCATGTCCGGCGATGGCCGCATCATCGAAATCCAAGCCACCGGCGAAAAGCGTCCGTTCAGCGATGACGAGTTTGCCGAACTGATGCGGCTGGCAAAATTGGGTTGCGGAGAATTGTTCGAGTTGCAGCGTCGAGCGCTGGCGTGACTGCGGAAGCATTAGCGAACGCTGGTCCCGTCGCGCGCATCGCACGCGTCGGCTACGCACCGTTCGAAGGCGACGACCCGATCGAGATTACCTTCGCCGATGGCCGCGTGTTTCACATCGATATTGGCATCGAAGCCGCTACCGACGTTCGGATCGACGAGGGGACGTTGCTTGAAGCGGCGTACGGACATTTGCGCGTCGAAGAGCCGCCGACCTTTGCCGCGATCGCGCGTGATTGGAGCAGTGAGGATATTGATCTGCCGTGGTTGATCGGTGCCGCGCTCGCGAATCCACGGCGTTTAGTGATGACTGAGCCTTATCGCGTTGACGTGGGCTATGTGTTCGACGCGGGGGGTCGCCAATTGGCGCTGTTGGGCGAAGCCGATTACATTTGGGCCGCAGACCTTGATGACGAAGATCTGGCTGGCTTTGGTCTAGAGATCGGCGCGCCGCTCTAATTATTCGGCCGCTTTATCTGACGCTTCGTCTACCGCATCATTGTCGCTCGCTTCGAAGCTGAGCAATTCTCCGGGCTGGCATTCCAGTACGCGGCAGAGCGCGTTGAGTGTCGAGAAGCGTATGGCTTTGGCTTTACCTGTTTTCAGAATCGACAGGTTCGCGAGCGTCACGCCAACTTTTTCGCTGAGATCAGTCAGCGACATGCGGCGCTCGAGCAGGATGCGGTCGAGAGTGACGCGGATCGCCATCAGATCGTCAGCTCCTGCTCTTCCTTGAGGCGCGCGCCTTCGCGGAACACTTCGGCCAGCACGATCAGAATCAGAATCGAGCCCCAGGTCGAGGGTTCTGCACTAATTCGCAGCTCCCGGAGCGCAACATTCTCGGCTTGTCCGTAATGCGCAACGACGCCGGCGGTGGCGGCGAGCAGGGCGTAGCGCGCCAGTTCGATCGCCAGCATAGTGATCCAGATGATGCGCAGGTGGGTCGCGTTCTCGCGCCGGAATGGCTCACCGGAGGTGAAGCTGTCGAAGAGTTTGCGCAGCCGCCAGACGATGATGAGCGAGCCGCCGATCGCGACGGCCGCGATCAGCACGGCAGGCACTAGCACCGGCCAAGTATCGGGCAGGTTCTCGACCCGCTCGCCGCCAATGCGGATCATCCGCTCTTGAGTGCTCAGCACTTCCGGATCCATGATCCCGATCGAGATCAGCGCCAGCAGAATGCCGAAGCCGCCGACGATCGCTGCGCCCAGCCAAAGTATCCACCACGCCAGCACCAAACCGATGCGGACGATCGAAGCGATTGAGCCTTTGCCGAGCGCTTTCATGGGGGACGTGGACCTCGCCGGGCTATCATGCCTGGTGTTTATTGATAAACGATATAGACCGCTCCAGCCATAGTCAAACAAGTGTCGCGCATCATGTCCCGCCTCTCCGGTCGCCTCATTGTCGCCAGCCATAATGCCGGAAAAGTCCGTGAGATCGGGGCTTTGCTGGCGCCGTTGGGTGTGGAGGCGATCTCCGCCGGAGCGCTTGGCCTGCCCGAGCCAGAGGAGACCGAGACCACCTTCATCGGGAACGCGCGGCTAAAGGCCGAAGCTGCCGCGAACGCGTCGGGGCTGCCTGCGCTCTCTGACGATTCGGGTCTGGAGGTGTTCGCGCTCGGTGGCGATCCGGGCGTCTATTCGGCGCGTTGGGCGGGCGCGGACAAAGACTTTGGCGCGGCGATGGAGCGGGTTTGGCGCGAGCTCACCGAGCGTGGCGCGAAAGATTTGTCCGCCCGCTTCGTATGCGCGCTGGCGTTGGCGCGACCGGGTGAGCCGACGCAAGCGTTCGAGGGCGAGGCGCGTGGCGTGATCGTGTGGCCGCCGCGCGGGGAGAAGGGGTTCGGCTATGATCCAATCTTTCTTGCTGACGGACAGTCGCGCACGTTCGGCGAGATGACGCATGACGAGAAGCTGCCGCTGACCCATCGCGCGCGCGCGTTTGAGCAATTGCTCGCTGCGCTCAAATGAGCGGCTTCGGCATTTATGTGCACTGGCCGTATTGCGCGACGATCTGCCCGTATTGCGATTTCAACGTCTATCGCGCGCGCGGCGCCAGCAATGAGCCGCTGCTTGCGGCGATAGAGGCCGATCTGGCGGGGCACGCGTCGCGCTTTGGCCAACGCAACGCGCAGAGTTTGTTTCTCGGTGGCGGCACGCCTTCACTGTTGCGCGGCGAGGACGTCGCACGCTTGATCGAAGCGGCGCAGCGAAGCTTTGGTCTTGCAGACGGTTGCGAGATTACGCTTGAAGCGAACCCAGAAGATGCCGCGCTGTTTGCAGAGCAGGCCGCTGCCGGCGTCAATCGCTTCTCGATAGGCGCGCAATCGTTTGATGATGCTGCGCTGAAGGCGCTTGGCCGCCGCCACGATTCCGCTTCGGCTCTACGCGCAGTCGGCGCCGCTGCTGCGACCGGCCAGCGCGTCTCGCTTGATCTCATCTATGCGCGCGAAGGGCAGAGCGTTGATGCTTGGCGCGCTGAGTTGGAGCAGGCGCTGAAGCTGCCGATCGAACACGTCTCGCTTTATCAGCTCACAATAGAAGCCGAGACAGCATTTGCGCGGCGGGTAGAGCGCGGTGAGCTTTCGCCGCCTGGTCAAGAAGATGCGGCAACTCTCTATGAAGCAACACAAGACGTGTGCACCGCCGCTGGCTTCACCGCCTACGAAATCTCCAATCACGCGCGCACGGAAAGCGCGCAGGCGCGGCACAATCTAATCTATTGGCGCAGCGGCGATTGGGTCGGCGTTGGCCCCGGCGCGCACGGGCGCATGACTCATGACGGTGTACGCGTCGCCACGGAAGCGCATCGTCGGCCCGACGATTACATCGGGGCGGTGCGCGAGAAGGGCGTTGGCTGGGACGCTGAGTCCAAACTCAGTGTAGAGGAAGCGGCGGACGAAGTGTTGATCATGGGTCTGCGCACGCATGAAGGCGTGGATGTCTCGCGGTTTGAAAGGCTGCGCGGACGTCCGCTCAATCCCGATGCGATCGCGTGGCTTTCGCAGCAAAGCTTCATCACACACGCACAAGGTCACATCCGGCTCACGCAGCGCGGACGCATCGTCGCCAACACCATTGCGGCAGAGCTTGTCGTCTAGCTGCCTGAGCGCGGGAAGCGGCGTGGCGCGGCTTCGAGCACCGTGACTTCGTTCGGGCGCACTTGGATGATCGCCAAGCCGCGTTCGATCGCACCAGTGGAGCGGAAGCGGAAGAGGCCGTCTGAACCGGCAAAGCCTTCGCCGTTCTCAATCGCAGCGCGGTTAAAGCCGCGCGGACCGGCATCGCGTGAGAGCAGCGCCGCAAGCGCCACTGCATCGTAACCCAAACTTGAAAGCCGTGTTGGCGCCTGACCATAGGTCGCTTGATAGCGCGACTCGAAATCCGTGCGTGCGCTTGGATCGGTCGACACATACCAGCCGCCTGCAAGCGATGGCTCGCGCTGAGCGTCGCCCGCCCAGACGCTGGTGCCGATGAAACGCGAGCGGGTTTGGTCGATGCCGCGTTGCACGAGCGCTGTGCCGATGGCGCGCAAAGGACCGCCATTGTCAGCAATCAGAATGGCTTGCGCTGGTGTGGATTGAAGCGAAGCGGCGAGCGCGTTGGCTGCTGCAGTCGCGTCTGCGTCGGTGCGGTTGTAGAGTTGCGATGTCACGATGGTGACGCCGTTGGCTGCTGCTTCCGTGCGAAGCGCACCTTCAACCCGGCGGCCGTATTCGTTCGACGGCGCCAGCAGCGCGATGCTGCGAATGTTTTGGCTCGCGGCATAGGAAACGATGCGCGCGACTTCGTCTTCAAGTTGGAAGCTCAGCAGGTAGACGCCATTGCCGGCGACGCTGCGGTCGGAGGAGAAGCCAATCACCGGCACGTTCTGTCCGCGCGCAATGCTCGCAGCGCCGGCAACGCCTTCCCGCAGCACTGGGCCGATGACGATGTCTGCGCCGTCTTCGTTGACGAGCGCGCGCGCCGCCGTGCTAGCGGACGCTTCGTCGGACCCGGCGTCGCGCGGGATGAGTAGCGTGTTCTGGTTGCCGTGATCGAAGAGTGCGAGCTCGGCCGCGTTATAGAGGGCGGCCGCATCCTGTGGACGCAGCGAGAACGGCAACAGCAGGCCGACGCGCACGATCGGCCGGTTCGCCATAAACGGCGGGGTGATGCCTTCGCTGGTCGTGGTCGGTTGGCCGGGAGTCACAATAACCGGGCCAGGTCCGGCGCTTGGACCGGGTCCTGGAGCAGGCCCAGGGGCGGGTGCAGTGGCGCAAGCGGCCATGAAAGCGGCTAAGCCGATGGCGGCGCCCGTCTTCACGCTTGGCGCGGCGACCGTCCGGCCCGATGATTTGACGGAGCCCATGACCAATTCCTCATCTGACCCTGAAACGAATGCGCGGGACCGTATCGGCGCCCGCATTCCCAGTCCACCGCCCGAACCGGGCCTTTATGTGGTGGCGACGCCAATCGGGAACTTGCGCGACATCACACTACGCGCGCTGGATATCCTCGGCGGGGTTAATCGCGTGTATGCCGAGGACACTCGTGTGGCCCGCAAGCTGCTGGATGCTTACGCGCTGAAGCCGAAGCTTGCCGCGTATCACGATCATAGTTCTGACGAGGCGCGCTCTGAGATTCTTTCCGCGTTGTCACGAGGGGAGAGCGTGGCGCTGATCTCCGATGCTGGAACGCCGCTGGTTTCCGATCCAGGCTTCAAGCTGGCGCGCGCTGTGATCGAGGCGGGGCATCGTGTCTTTCCGATTCCGGGCGCTTCCGCATTGCTGGCAGGCTTGGTTGTCTCGGGTTTGCCCAGCGATCGGTTCTTGTTCGCTGGCTTTCTGCCGCCGAAGCAGCACGGGCGTCGTGAGGCGCTGGCGGAGTTGAGTGATGTGAGCGCGACCTTGGTGTTCTACGAATCTGGGCCGCGTTTGGCGGACTCGTTGGCTGACATGGCCGAAGTGCTTGGTCCGCGTCCGGCTGCGGTGGCGCGTGAGCTTACCAAGATGTTCGAGGAAACGCGCCGTGATCCGCTCGATGCACTAGCGGCGCACTATGCCGAAGCGGGCGGGCCAAAGGGCGAAATCGTTGTGCTGGTTGGGCCGCCGCTGGCGCAGGGCGAGGTGAGTGACGAGGCGCTCGATGCGTATCTGCTGAAAGCGTTGCCGCGCGGGGTGAAAGATGCGGCCAGCGAAGCGGCGCGCGATCTGGGCGTACCGCGCAAGCGCGCTTATGCGCGGGCGCTCGAACTCAAGGATCGCGCGTGAGCAGGGCGCGGGCTGAACGGCGCGGCCGCGTCGCCGAATGGGCGGCGATATTTTACCTGATGTGCAAGGGCTATCGCATCTTGGGTCATCGCTTGCGCACGCCGTACGGCGAGGTGGATGTTGCTGCCTGGAAGGGCGGCGTGCTCGTCATCGTCGAGGTGAAAGCGCGCGATACGTATGATGCTGGCGCGTACGCGGTGACACCGATGGCGCAACAACGTATCGCGCGCGCGGCGCAAGCGCTTGCGGGCCGCTGGCGGCTCACTCACGCGCCGATCCGATTTGATTTAGTAGTCATTGGTTCATCTTTGTTGCCAAGGCATGAACGCGCCGCCTGGTATGACGAGCGCCGCTCTTAAGCGTCCCGAAACGATCCACACTGCACACTCGCGCACATGCGTAGAATAGTTCTTGCCCTTGCGGCTTTATCCGCCAGCACCGCTGTTAGCGGTTGCGTCACCGCCGCTGTCGGCACAGCAGCCAGCGTCGGCGTATACGCCGCACAAGACCGCACGATCGGGCAGGGCATCGACGACGCTAACGCCTCAAATCAAATCAAACTGCGTTTGCTCGCCGCCGATCGCGTGGCGTTTGCGGAAGTGGACGTTGAAGTCGCCAACGGCAATCTGTTGCTCTCAGGCGCGGTGCCAACCGCAGAACATCGCCAAGCGGCAGAAACGATTTCGCGCAGCGTTGGCACCGTCGAGAACGTGTTCAACGAACTCTTCATCGGCCCGCGTTCGGGTCTCGCGCGTAACGCCCAGGATGAGTTCATCACGGCGCAAATTCGCACGCGGTTGACTGCAAGCCCGCATGTGCGCGCGATCAACGTCAACATCGAGACGTTTCACGGCAACGTCTATCTGATGGGCACCGCCCGCACCGAACAAGAACTCCAGCGCGCAGCTGAAATCGCCAGCGTTGTCGGCGGCGTTCAGCGCGTCGTGTCGTTCATGCAAGTGCGCCAACCGCCGACGCCGTATTACGCACAAGCGCCAGCGCCGCCGCAGCCGGACTATCGCACCCCGCCTGCCGGCCAGGGCGACGGCCAAGCGCTCGCAGGCGCGCCCTACTAAAATTCGCTTCAGGGCCGCTCGATCAGTAGCCCTGACGCAGGCTTGGGGGTATCTTTAGTGATATCCACACCGAGCGCACGAGTGCGTTCGATTTTTGTTGCGCTTTTGTTCCGTTTATGTACGTTATTAGCGTCGGCCTGTGGATAAAGGGCGGGGCTTATGCAGACGTGCGCAAATGCTGTCACGGTAGCTTTTTCAGGTCTCGAAGCGCGCCGGATTGAAGTCCAGGTGCAGATGACGGGCGGCACGCACGGCATTGTCATCGTAGGCCTCGGCGACAAGGCCGTTTCTGAATCGCGCGAGCGCGTCCGCGCTGCTTTTGCCTCGATAGGTCTCGCCATTCCTGCGGGCCGGTTGGTCGTGAACCTCGCGCCCGCGGACTTGCCGAAAGAGGGGACGCATTACGATTTGCCGATCGCGCTCGCCATGATGGCGGCGATCGGCGCGCTGCCGCTCGATGCGCTCGATGGCGTCGTGTGTTTCGGCGAACTTGGCCTCGATGGTTCGCTCGCGCCTGCGCCCGGCGCATTGCCAGCAGCGATGGCTGCCCACGGCATGGAAGCGGCTTTCATCTGTCCGGCAGCGTGTGGCGCCGAAGCGGCGTGGGCGGGCGGCGAAGTGATTGCTGCGCCAACGCTGCTATCGCTCGTCAATCACTTCCGTGGCGGCACAGCCATTAAGCCGCCCGAGCGCGGCGATCTCATTGCTGGCGCCGCCGTACCCGATCTGCGCGACGTGCGCGGTCAAGAGCAAGGCAAGCGCGCGCTCGAGATTGCTGCGGCTGGCGCACATAATTTGCTTTTCGTAGGTCCCCCTGGTGCAGGCAAATCGATGCTGGCGCAGCGTCTGCCGGGCTTGCTGCCGCCGCTGTCGAGCGAAGAATTGCTCGAAGTGTCGATGCTACATTCGGTGGCGGGCTTGTTGGAGCGTGGCCAGCTCACACGCACGCGTCCGTTCCGCGCGCCGCACCATTCCGCGTCAATGGCGGCGCTCGTGGGCGGTGGTTTGCGGGCAAAACCTGGCGAAATATCGCTTGCGCACCAGGGCGTTTTGTTTCTCGATGAGTTGCCCGAGTTTTCGCAGCAAGCGCTCGACGCTTTGAGACAACCGCTTGAAAGCGGCAACGTGCTGATAGCGCGCGCCAATCATCACGTCACTTATCCCGCACGCATCTTGCTTGCAGCGGCTATGAATCCGTGTCGCTGTGGCGGTGGTGTTGGCGCCGGCAAATGCAGACGCGGGCCACGTTGTGCTGTCGATTACCAAGCGCGACTCTCCGGGCCGCTGCTCGATCGGATCGACATTCAGCTCGACGTGCCTGCCGTGACCGCCACGGATCTAGCGCTGCCGCCGCCCGTTGAGGGCACGGCGGAAGCGGCAGCGCGTGTGTTGCGTGCGCGTGGCGCTCAATCTGCGCGCGGGCAAAGCGTCAACGCCACGCTCGATCTCGACACGCTTGAGCGCGTTGCCTCGCCAGATGCGCCCGGCGCTGCGCTTTTGTCGAAAGCGGCGGAGACCCTGGCCCTCTCGGCGCGAGCCTATCACCGAACTTTAAAAGTCGCCCGCACCATCGCCGATCTCGACGGCTCGGATGCCGTGCGCCGTATTCACATCGCCGAAGCTCTGAGTCTCAAACGGCAATGGGCAGGCGCGGAAGCGGGCGGTTTTGCGCAGGTCGGCTGAAACGATCCAATCGCTAAGCTTTTTTAACCCGGTCGGCGCTTGATGCGGTCATGGCTTTGCCTGCCGCCGCTCCCGCCTTCGATGCGTTCGACGCACTGCCTGATCCGGCAGCGATTCTTGCGGTGGACGGCTCGCTTTTGCGCGCCAATTCAGTGTTTCGCGCGACGTTCCGTCATTGGATCGGCCCCAATCGTCCGCCTTGGGGCAGGGCCGCTCAACCTGAGTTTCAAAACGGCGAGCGCCGCTTCGACGCGACTGCGCCGGACGGCCGCCGCTTTGAATGGGTCGAACGCATTTTGCCAGACGGCGCGCGCCTCTGCGTCGCCCGCGATATCACCCGCCATACGCGAGCTACCGAGGAAGCGCTGCGCGGCAAGACCACGCTGTTCGCAACACTCACGCACGAACTGCGCACGCCGCTGAACGGCATTCTCGGCATGGCGGGACTGCTCGATCTCGGCAAGCTTGAACCGAACGCGCGCACCTATGTCAGCGCCATCCGCCAGTCTGGCGAACACCTGCTCGATCTCATCACCGAGATCTTGGACTACTCGCGCCTCGAAGCTGGTCGCGTCGAACTGGAGAATGCTCCGTTCGATCCCGAGGCGACGATGCAAGACGTCGCCGAGCTGCTCTCACCAAAGACGCATGACAAGGGACTAGAGATCGCCGTCATCGTGCGCGGCGCAGCGCCTGCGCGCGTCATTGGTGATGAGGGTCGTTTGCGGCAAATCCTCTTCAATCTCGCAGGCAATGCCGTGAAGTTCACGGAGAGCGGCGGCGTAGTGCTCGAACTTGCTGCGCGGCCCGGTGGGCGTTTGCGTTTCAATGTGCGCGACACTGGCCCGGGCGTGGCGCCGGATAAGCAAGCGCAAATCTTCGAGGAGTTCACGCAGGCCGATGCTGGCGTAGCGCGTCGTCACGGCGGTGCTGGATTGGGGCTCGCAATTGTCAAAAAGCTTGCTTTGGCAATGGGCGGAGATGCAGGCGTGGTTAGCCGTCCCGGTTTCGGCGCGAGCTTTTGGGTTGAGCTACCACTGGCGGCGACAGATGAAGCGCCCGCGCAAGTATCGGCGCCGTTGCAAAATGTGCGCGTCTGTGTGCTGAGCGAGTCCGCTGTGTTGACGCAAACTCTGCGCGCGGCCGCATCCTCGCTCGGCGCCACTATCGTCGACCGCGATGGCCGACCTGACGTAACATTCTTCGATTGGCGCGACGGCGTCGATGCTGAGCTTATCGCGACGCTAAAGCGCGAAGCGCGAGCGTTGATCATGCTCATCCCGCAGGAACGTCGTGACATTGTATCTGAGTGTCAGGCGGTTGGCGTGGAGCACTATGCGCTGAAGCCGGTGCGGCGGCGTGCGCTGGTGGAGCGCATCCAAGTTGCGCTTGGTGAAGCGAAAGAGACGAAGCGCGATGCACAGCCGAGTGAGACACCGCGCGTGCTGGCTGGCTGCAAGGTCCTGCTGGCCGAGGATAACCCGATCAATGCACTGCTCGCGCGCACGTTGCTCGCGCGCATGGGCGGCATCGTCACGCTCGTTCAAGACGGCGAAGAGGCCGTCGCAGCCGCCAGTGCCGCCTCGTTTGATTTCATCTTCATGGATATCCGCATGCCGCGCCTCGACGGCCTGGAAGCCGCCGCGCGCATTCGCGCCGGGGCGGGGCCATCCGCCGCCGTCCCGATCGTGGCGCTCACCGCCGACGCTGGCGAACACGAGCGGACGCTCGCCCGCCAGGCCGGCATGGACGATTTTATCACCAAACCGATCGACGCGACGCGCCTGCTGGCTGTCGCCGAACGCTTTACCGGGCGCCCGAACCCGGCCACGTTCAGCCCCGATTAAGGCGCTCTGCGCCCGGAGTTCTGCATGACCGACGCCGCCACGCCAAAGCAATCAACTTGGGCCGCTCTCGCCGTATTCTTCGAGCGCCGCTCGCTCGTGATGCTGGCGCTTGGGTTCGCTGCGGGTCTGCCGAACTTGCTCGTTTACGACACGCTCTCGGTGTGGATGCGTCAGGCCAAAGTGCCGCTCGATGTGATCACGCTGATGAGCCTGGTCACGATCACCTACGCGATCAAGTTTCTCTGGGCGCCGGTGGTCGATCGCGTGAAGGTGCCACTGTTGCACCAGCTTTTCGGTAAGCGCCGCGCGTGGATGTTGTTGGCGCAAGCCGGTGTGGTGCTGGGCATTTTGGCGATCGCCGCGAATGCGCCGATCGTGACTGCTGCCGTCGCAGGCGGGGATGCCGCCGCGCAGCCCGATCCGAACATGAACGTTATCGCGATCGTGGCGATCTGCGCAGCGATCACCGCACTCTTCGGCGCGACACAAGACATCGCCATCGACGCTTGGCGGATTGAATCCGCAGCCGTCGAGAAGCAGGGCGCGATGGCTGCCGCGTATCAGTGGGGCTATCGCATCGCGATCATCGTGTCTGGCGCTCTACCGCTTTGGATGGCGTCACGGATCGGCTGGACCGGCTCGTACATGCTGATGGCGTTCGTGATGGGCATCGGCATTATCGGCGTGCTGCTGGCGCCCCGTGAGAACAGCATCGAAGCGCCGCTTGAAGCCACGGAAAAAGGTTCACCGGTTCTTGAGGCAGGGGAGTGGATCGGGCGGATCGCGCTGATGGTTTTCGGCGCCGCCTTCATAGGCGCCGGCATCGCAGGACGAGCAGAGCCGCTGACGTTTTTGTTTAGCATGGCAGGGTTCGACGCATTCGCAGCGTCGGTCGGTGAGATTTGGACAACCCGACCGTGGGGCATGATACTGCAGGTCGTGGGCGTGGCCGTGGGCCTAGTGATCGTCGCGTTCGCCACATACCCTCTGCCGGGTAAACGCACGCGGCCAAGCGCTTACTTCGCCAAGACGCTTAAAGAACCGCTCGAAGACTTCTTTAAGCGCTATCGCAGCACCGGCGCGCTGATCCTTGCAATGATCTGCGTCTATCGCATCGCCGATTTCGTGCTCAACTTGATGGGCGCTTTTTATGTCGATGTCGGCTTCACGCTCGATGAAGTCGCCAATGCGCGCAAGCTCTTCGGCGTTATCATGTCGATGCTTGGAGTCGGCTTAGGCGGCTGGGCTGTCGCGCGTTTCGGACTAATGAAGGCGCTGATTGCCGGGGCGATCCTACAACCTCTATCGAACGTTGCGTTCGGCCTCCTTACATTCACAGGGCCATCATTGCCCGGACTCTATCTTTGCATTGCTATCGATAACGTGTCCGCAGGCGTCGCTGGCACAGCGCTGATCGCCTACATGTCGAGCCTGACGAGCCTTGGCTTCACTGCAACGCAGTATGCGCTCTTCTCTTCGCTTTACGCACTGCCGGGCAAGATCCTGGCGGCGGTTTCAGGGCGTATCGTCGAAGGCGCGATCGCTGCTGCGTCCGCTGGTGAAAGCGAGTGGCTGCGCAGCTGGTTTAGCGGCATGTCGCCCGCCGCGTTCGCCGCGCTGTCCGCCGATCGCGGCATCGATGCCGAGGCTTTTGCGGCCGGCTATATGACCTTCTTCATCTATTCCGGCGTCATCGGCATCGCAGCACTCGTGCTGGCGCTGATCTTGATGCGCAGCGCGCCGCCGCCGAGTGTGGAGAAACCTGCGGCAGCGGCCTAAGCTTTCGCCTCTGCCGCCTGGAACGCTGCCAGCGTCGCGTAAGTGACGATGTCCGAAACTGTGCCGCCGAGTGGGGCGATTTGGATTGGGCGTGAAAGTCCAATCAGGATCGGTCCGATCACGGTGGCCCCGCCTGCGGTGCTGAGCAGGCTGGTGGAAATCGACGCTGAGTGAAGCGCGGGCATCACCAACACGTTCGCCGGTTCGCTTAAGCGCGAGAACGGATAGAGCTCGCGCATGTTGGCGTGCAGCGCGACATCGACATTCATCTCGCCTTCGTATTCGAAATCGACGTCTTCGCGACGATCGAGAACAGAAACGGTGTCGCGGATTTTTTCCGAGCGCTCCATTTTCGGATTGCCGAATGTCGAGTGCGAGAGCAGGGCCACGCGCGGCACGGCGCCAAGTTGGCGCGCCATGGCGGCCGACTGGATCACGATTTGCGCGAGCTCTTCCGGCTCGGGAAACTCCGAAACGGCGGTGTCCGAGACAAACAGCGTGCGCCCTTTGCTGAGCACGATCGACATGCCCATCGCACGCTCGCCGCGTGCAGGATCGATCGCCTTCAGCACATCATCCAGCGCCGTCGCGTAGTTGCGCGTCACGCCCGTGACCATGCCGTCGGCGTGTCCAGCGGCGACCATGCAGGCGCCGAACACGTTGCGGTCTTGGTTGACCATGCGTTGCACGTCGCGATGCAGAAAGCCGAAGCGCTGGAGGCGGCCATAGAGGTAATCGGCGTAGGCTGTGTTATTTTCTGAAACACGCGCATTCACGATTTTCAGCTCTGCGGTGTCCGGTACGCCGACGAGCGCCATGTTCTCGCGCACGCGCTCTTCGCGGCCCACGAGCACGGCGCGGCCGAGGCCAAGCTCCTGAAACGCATATGCAGCGCGGATCACTGCCGGTTCTTCACCTTCGGCAAATGCGATGCACTTCGGTGCGCGCCGCACGACTGTTTGCACGCGCTGCATCATTGCCGCAGTTGGATCGAGACGTTGCGCTAGGCTGTGCTTGTACGCCTGCATGTCCGGAATCGGTTTGCGCGCGACGCCGCTGTCCATCGCCGCTTGCGCCACAAAAGGCGGAATCTCAGAGATCAGACGCGGATCGAAAGGTGAGGGGATGATATAGTCCGGGCCGAACTTCAGGCGCTTGCCTTGATACGCTGCCGCGACTTCATCCGGCACGTCTTGCTTTGCCAGCTCCGCCAGCGCGCGCGCGGCGGCGACTTTCATCTCTTCATTGATGGTGCGCGCACGCACATCGAGCGCGCCGCGGAAGATGTAGGGAAAGCCCAGCACATTGTTGACTTGGTTCGGATAGTCCGAGCGCCCTGTCGCGACGATCGCGTCTTTGCGCACTTCGTGGACTTCTTCGGGCGTGATCTCCGGATCAGGGTTGGCCATGGCGAAGATGATCGGCTTCTTAGCCATCGCCCTGACCATCTCTTTGGTCATCGCGCCAGCCACGGAAAGTCCCATGAACACGTCTGCGCCCTTGATCGCCTCTTCGAGTGTGCGGTGTTTGGTGTCGACAGCGTGCGCGGCCTTGAATTGGTCCATGCCTTTTTCGCGGCCGCGATAGATCACGCCCTCGCGATCAAGTGCGATGACGTTCTCATGCGGCACGCCGAGTTGCTTGATGAGCGCAATGCAGGAAAGCCCAGCAGCGCCAGCGCCGTTCACGACAACAGTGATGTCCTGAAGACGGCGGCCCGTCAGTTCGCATGCATTCAGAAGACCTGCAGCAGCGATGATCGCAGTGCCGTGTTGGTCGTCGTGGAAAACAGGGATGTCCAATTCATCGCGCAGGCGGCTCTCGATGATGAAGCATTCGGGGCTCTTGATGTCCTCAAGATTGATGCCGCCGAATGTCGGGCCGATATTGCGGACAGTGGTGATGAACTCTTCGACGTTCTGCGTCGTCACTTCGATATCGATCGAGTCCACGTCGGCGAAGCGTTTGAAGAGAACGCTCTTGCCTTCCATCACCGGCTTGGAGGCCATCGCGCCGAGATTGCCCAATCCGAGGATCGCGGTCCCATTTGAGATCACGGCGACGAGATTGCCTTTGGAGGTGTAGTCGTACGCTTTGTCTGGATCCTCAGCGATTGCCTTCACGGGAACCGCGACGCCGGGCGAGTAGGCGAGCGAAAGATCGCGCTGCGTCGCCATCGGCTTGGTTGGCGTGATCGAGATTTTGCCGGGCGTAGGCAGCCGGTGGAAGTCAAGCGCTTCCTCGTCGGTGAATGATTTTTTGGTTGTGTCTGCCATGGCGTGTGGGCTCTCGAACTTTGGGGCCGCACCCTAGCTTTCGGCCCTGCCTCGTCAATGGAAGTCCGGCCCCCAAGGCGCTAAAGCTCTGACGTGCCCGATTCCTCACAAACACCGCAGCCGAAACTGACGCCGTTTATGGCGCAGTATCTCGCCGCCAAGGCCGAGCATCCTGACTCGCTGCTCTTCTTCCGTATGGGCGATTTCTACGAGCTATTTTTTGAAGACGCGGAGAAGGCGTCGGCAGCGATCGGCATAACGCTTACTAAACGTGGCGCGCATGGCGGCGAACCGATCCCGATGGCGGGCGTGCCGTGGCATCAGGCGGAGAACTATCTCGCAAAGCTGATCCGCGCCGGCCACAAAGTCGCAGTCTGCGAGCAGCTGGAAGATCCGGCTGAAGCGAAGAAACGCGGCTCGAAGTCGATCGTGCATCGCGGCGTCGTGCGTGTCGTTACGCCTGGCACGTTGACGGAGGAGGGGCTGCTCGATGCACGCAGCGCTAATCGTTTGGCCGCATGCGCCTTCACCGATGACGGCGCAGCGATCGCGTGGGCGGATGTCTCCACAGGCGCATTTGAGACGCGCGCGATCAGCGCTGGTGAAGTTGAAGAAGAGCTGGCGGCGCTTTCACCGGCGGAGTTGCTTGTTGCTGAAAGTGACGTCGCGCGCGTCAGTGAAGCGGCTCGGATTTCTGGCGCCACGCTGACTGCGCGCCCCGCCGTGAAGGCTGATGCAAAGGCCGCGGAGCGGCGTTTGAAAGCTGCGTTCGAAGTCGCAGCGCTTGATGCGTTCGGAGAGTTCAGCGGCGCTGAGTTGGCGGCGATGGGGCTGCTGCTTGATTATATTGAGTTGACGCAAGCAGGCGCAGCGCCCCGGTTGCAGCCACCGCGTCGCGTGTCTGCCCGCGCTTACATGGCGATCGACGCGGCGACGCGTATGGCGCTTGAGATCGAGCGCTCGTCGCGTCATGAGCGCGCCGGATCGTTGCTGGCTTGTATTGACCGCACCGTCACCGCGCCCGGCGGACGCCTTCTCGCGGAACGGATCGGCCGGCCGCTGACGGATGTTGCGGCCATCAATGATCGCCTAGATGCTGTCGAGTTCTTTATCGAAGAGTGCCAGCGCCGTGATGGTGTGCGCGCCGAGTTGCGCGCTGCTGGCGATCTTGCGCGGGCGCTGACGCGGCTTGTGCTGGGCCGAGGCGGCCCGCGCGATCTGGCGCATCTTCGGGACGGCCTCAACGCCGGTGATCGCGCCAGCGCGCGATGCGCTGGCTTTGGCGGCACGCTGCCGGGTGAGATCGAGCGCGCCTGCGAAGCGCTAGCGCTCGCTGCGCACGCAAGTAGCGCCGGCTTGGCGCAGACACTGCAACTGGCGCTCGCGCCAGACTTGCCGCTACTGACGCGCGACGGCGGCTTCATCGCGACAGGCTATGACGCCGCGCTCGATGATACGCGGGCTCTGCGCGATGACAGCCGCAAAGTGATCGCCGCTTTGCAAGCGAGCTACGCCGAAGAAACTGGCATTGCTGGCTTGAAGCTGAAGCACAACGGCGTGCTCGGCTATCATATCGACGCGACCACGAAACAAGCCGAAGCCCTGATGGCGCCGCCGCTAAACGCGCGCTTCATCCATCGCCAAACCAACGCCGGCTCTGTCCGTTTCACCACCACTGAGCTTGCCGAGCTTGATGCAAAGATCGCGCGCGCTGGCGAAGCCGCCTTGTCGCGTGAGCTGACTCTTTTCAAAGAGTTCGCTGCCCGTGCTGCTGCGTGCGAGGCGGATATCCGCGCCGCGGCCGAGGCGCTGGCAGCACTCGATGTCGCCGCGGCGCTCGCCGAATGGGCGGAAGAGACGCAAGCGACGCGGCCAGAGATCGATGAAAGCACGGCGCTGTTGGCCGAGGGCGCGCGGCATCCGGTGGTGGAGGAGGGCGTGCGTCGTTCTGGCAACGGCTTTACGCCGAATGATGCGCGCCTCGACGGAGAGGGCAAAAGTGGCCCGCGTTTGCTCTTCGTCACCGGGCCGAACATGGCGGGTAAGAGCACTTATCTTCGTCAGATCGCGCTGCTCGCAGTGTTGGCGCAGGCCGGGTCTTTCGTGCCGGCGCGAAAGCTCAGGCTCGGAATAGTGGACCGCGTGTTCGCGCGCGTGGGCGCGTCCGACGATCTAGCGCGGGGTCGTTCAACCTTCATGACTGAGATGGTCGAGACTGCCGCCATCCTGCATCAGGCCGGACCGCGCGCGCTCGTCGTGCTCGATGAGATCGGGCGCGGCACCGCGACGTTCGATGGTCTCGCGATCGCCTGGGCGGTTGCCGAGCACTTGCACGAAGCAAACCGCAGTCGCGCTGTCTTCGCGACGCACTATCACGAGCTGACGCGCCTCGCCGAAAAGCTCGAAGCTGGCGCCAACGCCCATCTGCGCGCCAAGGAGTGGAAGGGCGATCTGGTCTTCCTGCACGAAGTCGCGCCAGGGCCTGCGGATCGTTCTTACGGTATTCAAGTCGCCAAGCTTGCCGGTTTGCCGAAGAGCGCGGTCGAGCGCGCACGTTCGGTGTTGCAGCGCCTTGAAGCCACCGGCGGCGCAGCCCGCGTCGAGATCGTGGACGATCTCCCGCTGTTCGCGACGGTGATGGATGAGAACAAGGCCTCACCGCTCGAGGCGGCGCTCGACGAGATCAATCCGGACGCGATGAGCCCGAAGCAGGCGCTCGATGCGCTCTACCGGCTCAAAGCACTAAAATCGGAAGATTGACCCTTACGGGTTCTGCGGTTGCGGAGCGTCTTCACTCGGCAGCAGCGACGGGCGGCTGTTGACGCTGTCACGAGCAGCATCTGCTGCGGCGCCGGCGATGAAATTGTCGCGCCAGACGTCAGCCGAGCCCTGTTGGACCGCCAGCGTGATGTAAACGCCGATAAAGGCGCCCAAGATCAGGCCAGTGACGCCCCAAAGAGAGGCGGCAAACCAATAAGCTGAGGCACGCTCACTCTTAATGCGCTGCAGGAACAGCTTTTGGTCCATAAGCGCTTCAAGGCCGGCGCGGGACGGGTGGTCGGTGACCTGATGGTCCTCGTCGACCGGCTTTATGGTCCTGGTGCCTTTGCTGCGCATTCGGGGAAATCTCCCGGGCGACGTATTGCCCGTTACCTTTGTGGCTATGCCCGCGAAATGAGGCAAGGTTGCGTTCTGTGTTTTACCAAGAAGTCATATCTGGCAGCTGTGTACACTGGCGCCCAGGACACGAATTGGTGAAATGACAGTCAGATGCCCGCCCGACTGAAGCCCGCTCGGATAGAACATGTCGTCGACGGCCTCCGGCTGCGGGCGCAGCTGAGCGCTGTCGCCGCGTCCGAGGGCGAGAACGCCCGCGCGTCTGTCAAAAATCTTTTGCATGGCGCTTTGTTTCGGGGGCGGATGATTGCCAAGGAGCGCCTGGAGGCGGGCGAGAACGGCCTGGCCGTGGCGCGGCTCCTGGCCAAGGTGGCCGACGAGGTCGTCAGCGCTCTCTACGATTACACCACTGTCCACCTCTTCCGCGCTCGCAACCCGACCGAAGGGGAGCGCTTCACGGTTATGGCGGTGGGCGGCTACGGCCGCGGCGAACTTGCGCCGTCGTCCGATCTCGATCTGCTGTTCTTGCGCGCCTACAAGCCGACGCCGTTCAGCGAGAGCGTGACCGAGTACATGCTCTATATGCTCTGGGACATGGGGCTGAAGGTCGGCCACTCGTCCCGCAATGTCGAAGAGTCGATCAAGCTGGCGCGTGAGGATCACACGATCCAGACGGCTTTGCTCGAAGCGCGGCGAATCGCCGGCGATCAATCACTCGCCGACGAACTCGAAACGCGCTTCCGTAAAGAGGTGGCGCAGAAGGGGCATGCGGCTTTCATCGCGGCTAAGCTCAAAGAGCGCGACGAGCGCCACCAGCGCGTCGGCGCATCGCGCTACATGGTTGAGCCCAACATTAAGGAAGGAAAGGGCGGCTTACGCGATCTGCACACGCTCTTCTGGATGGCGCGCCATCGCTACGGATTTCTAGCGCCGCAAGATTATGTCGACGCTGGCGTGTTCACCGAGGATGAGCGCGCCGCCTTCCGCCGCGCGCTGCACTTCCTATGGACGGCGCGCTGTCATTTGCACTTTCTGACCGCACGCGGTGAGGAGCGGCTGACGTTCGATGTTCAGCCCGAAATGGCTAAGCGCATGGGCTATCACCAGCGCGCCAACCAAACCGACGTCGAGCGCTTCATGAAGCGCTATTTCTTGGTCGCAAAAGAAGTTGGCGTGCTCACGCGCGTGCTGTGCGCCAAGCTCGAGTCCGACAACGCCAAGCGCGCGCCGAAGGGGCTGCAGCGCTTCACTATCGAAAGCAGACGCAAGTCTGCACCCGATACGCCGGGCTTTGTCATCGATGGCGGCCGTCTCAATGTCGAAGCGCCGCGCGTCCTGAAGAAGCCAGTTAACGTCATGCGCCTGTTCGAGATCGCTGAAAGCCGCGACCTCGATGTGCACCCAGAGGCGCTTGGCGAAGTCTCACGTCTCGTGCGCAGCATCACGCCGGATTGGCGTAAAGACGATGCGTCGCGCGCCTCATTTTTGAACGTCGTCACATCGAAGCGTCACCCGGATGCTGCGCTGCGTCTCATGAACGAAGCCGGCGTGCTCGGAAAGTTCGTGCCGGAGTTTGGCCGCATCGTCGCGCAGATGCAGTTCAATATGTATCATCACTACACGGTGGATGAGCATACGCTGCAGGCGATCGGCGCGATGTCGGAGATCGAACGCGGCGTCCACAAAGATCGCCACCCGCTAGCCACAGAAATCTTTCCGAAAATCATCAATCGCCGCGCGCTCTATCTCGCGATGCTGCTGCACGACACCGGCAAGGGCGAGGGCGATCAGCAGATCGAAGGCGAGAAGTCAGCGCGCGCTGCGTGTACGCGACTGGGCTTACCGCAAGAGGAAGTCGATCTCGTCGCTTGGCTGGTCGGCCACCATTTGGTGATGAGCGACTTCGCTCAGAAGCGAGACATCGGCGATCCGCGCACGATCGAGCAGTTTGCCGAGATCGTCGGCAACACTGAGCGTTTGCGGCTGCTGCTTGTGCTGACGGTCTCAGATATTCGCGCCGTTGGCCCGAATGTGTGGAACGATTGGAAGGGGCAGCTGCTCCGCGATCTTTATCGCCTCACCGAAGCCGCGCTGCACGGCGGCCGCTCCGACGAACAAGGTGTGCGCGAGCATTTGTCGGAGCTGGCGGCTGGCGCGAAAGCTGAGTTGTTGCGCCATGTCCGCGTCGATGATGCGCTCGCCAGCTGGCTCGATGCGCTCGAAGACGGCTATTGGCTCAATCATGATGCCGAAGCTTTGGCTTGGCACGCGACGGAAGTCATGAGCGCGCGGCAGGGCAGCGCCATTCCGCATGTTGCGACGCGCGTTCGTGAGAAGCAGGGCGTGACGGAAGTGCTAGTCTATGCGGCCGACAGACCTCGCCTTTTCGCAAGCCTCGCCGCCGCCATCTCCGCCACAGGCGCTGATATCGCTGATGCGCGCGTTCACACCACAAAGGACGGCGCAGCGTTCGACGTGTTCTCGATCCAAACAACCGATCACTATCCTTTCGGACACGACGACCCGGCGATGCTTACGTCACTGGTCGCGCGTCTCAATCGCGCCGCCCTGGACGATCACGCATTGCCCGCGCCCAAACCTGCATCGCGCCGCAACGCCGCGTTTGCGATCGAGCCATGGGTGCGGATCGACAACGATCTCACCCCGCACGCGACAGTCGTCGAAGCGTCCGGACGCGATCGTCTTGGCCTGCTCGCGGAACTCGCGCACGTCTGCGCCCATGCGGGTGTGTCGATCGCAAGTGCTCACATTGATACTTATGGCGAGCGTGCGTCTGACGTTTTCTATGTTCAAGAAGAGGGCGGTGGGCAGATTAAGGAGCCGCGCCGGATCGCTTCGTTGCGCACCAAACTCGAAGCCGTGCTGCGCGCCGCTGAGCCTGCCGCGCCCGCTGACCCTGCCAAGAAGGCCTTGGCGGTGGCGCGCGCTTCAACGGCGCGCTAGACACGCCCACCGCGCTTCGGGGAATCCATGAGTCTTGCTCGCAACACGCTTGTGCAGTCCGCGTTCACACTGGGCAGCCGCGTTCTTGGTTTCCTTCGCGATGCAGTGATTGCTGCGCGCATTGGCGCCGGCCCAGTCGGTGACGCGTGGCAAACCGCGCTCCAATTTCCGAACCTGTTTCGCCGCTTGTTTGCCGAGGGCGCATTCGCGCAGGCGTTCGTGCCGATTTATGCGCGCATCGAAGCCGAGCGCGGCCCGGAAGCGGCGCGGAAAGCGGCGTCAGAAGCGATGAACGGCTTGTTGGCTGTCACAGCGGCGGTTTGCGTTGTCGCCCAGATCGCTATGCCCTGGATCATGATCGTCGTGCATGCGGGCTACCGCGATGATCCGGTTCACTTTGCGCTGACGATCGCGATGACGCAGCTGACGATGCCGTACCTCGTCGGCATGGCGATGGCGGCTCTGTTTGCTGGCGTACTCAATTCCGCTGGCCGGTTTGCGCTCTCAGCCTTCGCGCCGACGCTGCTTAATGTCGTCGTGCTCGCAGCAGTGCTGCCGTTCGATGACCCTTATGAGGCTGCTTATGCGGCTTCGATTGGCGTCACCATCGCAGGCGTGCTGCAGGCTATTTTGCTTGCGCTCGGCATGGCGCGTCTTGGCATCAAGTTGCGCTTTGCTTTGCCGCGTTGGACGCCTGATCTGCAGCGCATCGTTGCTGTGGCCGTACCGGGCGCTGTCGCGGGCTCGGCGGTGCAGATCAATATCGTTGCCAGCCAAATCCTCGCGTCGCTTCAGGTCGGCGCCAAATCTTGGCTGGCTTTTGCGGACCGGCTCTATCAATTGCCGCTTGGCCTGATCGGTGTCGCGATCGGCATCGCAATCTTGCCGCGGCTCGCCCGCGCGACGCGCGCGAACGATGCGGTGGAAGAGGGGCGCACGCTGGACGAAGCGGTGTCGCTGTCCATGGCGCTGACGCTACCTGCGGCCGCGGCACTCGGCATCGCGCCGTTTTTCCTGATGGACGGATTTTGGACGCGCGGCGAGTTCACCTCAGAAGATGCGCGCATGTCGGCGATGGCGCTCCAGCACTTCGCGTGGGGCGTGCCGGCCTTCGTGCTCGTCAAGATATTTACGCCGCCATTTTTTGCGCGCGAAGATTCAAGACGACCGATGCGCTTTGCGCTGATCACGGTCGCGCTGAATGTGGCGCTCGGCGTTGGGCTCTTCTTCGGACTGCGCGCCGCAGGCATGCCCGGCTTCGTCGGCCTAGCGATCGCAACCAGCCTCGCCTCGTGGGCGAACGTCGCGATGCTGGCGAGCACGCTCGCTGGTGAAGGCATGTACCGTCTGGGGTCTGCCGCTGCTGGCCGACTGGTGCGCATCGTTCTCGCGACTTCGATCATGGGCGCAGCTATTGGCGTAGCAGCGTATTATCGGCCGCTTCTCGTTGAGGTGCTCTGGTCCAAGGAGTTGGCGGTGGTGGCCGTCGTTCTCGGCGGATTCTCGCTCTACGGGGTGCTGGCGTTCGCCGTCGGCGCGGTGAAGCTCTCGGAAATCCGCAATGCGCTGCGGCGCGACCGCGCACCCGCGAGCGAGGGAGGCGGCTTGCCGCCGAGCTTGGACGGCTGATAGAAGCCGCGCCCATGAACACGAGAACGAACCTCTGGCGATGGCGGGCCTGATCTGACGCCGCACTTTCGCGCGCTTAGGCGCGCCAGTTCTCATGTTCCGGAGTTTCCCCATGACTGACGCCACCGCCCCTCAATATCAGGGACCGCAACGCGTGTTCTCGGGCATGCAGCCGACGAACGGCTTGCACCTTGGCAATTATCTCGGCGCCCTGCAAAAGTTCGTGCGACTGCAGGAGAGTCACGAATGCATCTATTGCATCGTCGACCTGCACGCGATCACCACCGGCCCCGATCCCAAAGAGCTAGCCAATCGCTCGCGCGAAGTCGCTGCCGCTTATGTCGCTGCCGGCGTCGATCCAAAGCGCTCGACCATCTTCATCCAGTCCGCCGTGCGCGAGCATTCGGAGCTGGCGTGGATATTCAATTGCGTCGCCCGCATGGGGTGGTTGGAGCGCATGACGCAATTCAAGGACAAAGCCGGTTCACATGCTGAACGCTCGTCCGTCGGTCTCTTCGATTATCCTGTCCTGCAAGCAGCCGACATTTTGCTTTATAAGGCGACGCACGTTCCCGTCGGCGAAGACCAAAAGCAGCACTTGGAGCTGTCGCGCGATATCGCCGCTAAGTTCAACAACGACTATGACGCGCCCAACTTTTTTCCGCTGCCCGAGCCGCTCATCCAAGGTCCGGGCGCGCGGATCATGAGCTTGCGCGATGGCGCAAAGAAAATGTCGAAGTCCGATCCTTCCGACATGACCCGCATCAACATGACCGATGATGCCGACGCGATCCTGCAAAAGATCAAGAAGGCAACCACGGATTCAGCGCCGGTGCCCGAGAGCAAGGATGGCCTTGCGGGCAGGGCGGAGGTCGAAAACCTCGTCGGCATTTTCGCGGCCGTCACCGAGCGCAGCGTTGAGGACATCCTCACCGAATACGGCGGCAAGGGCTTTGGCGTGTTCAAGCCGGCGCTGGCTGAAGCGCTCGCCGCCAAGCTCGCGCCGATTGCCGCTGAGATGCGTCGTCTCAACGCTGATCCCGGAACGCTCGACGCGATCTTGAAGGACGGCGCCGACAAAGCCCGCGCCGTGGCGCAGCCGATCATGGCGGAGGTCCGTGACGTGGTGGGCTTCTGGCGCGGCTAGGCGAGAGCCGCTAGGGTTAGACCCATGAGTGACGAGCGCTTTGCCTGTCTGATTGTCGCTGACGAGAGCGAAGAGTTTCCCGACGCGCTGATCTATGCGGGGCTCCTGTGCCGCAACACCGGATGGCGGCTCGTGATCCTGCGCGTCATAGAGCCGTCCGATCCGGCGCCGTGGGCGTCGATCACCGATGAGATGCGTCGCCAAGCGCACGATGCGGCGGAATCGCTCACGCAGCGTTTCGCGGCTGAGGTTTGGGCCGAGTGCGGCGTCACGGCCGAGCCGATCTTGGCCGAGGGCGATCTGAAACCCGAATTGCGCAAGCTCATCGAGCGCGATCATTCGATCAAGCTCGTCGTGCTGGCCGCTGCGGCGGGCCCGGGCGGACCTGGACCTTTGGTCACCCAACTCGGCAAGAGCGCGGGCCTAGGTCCGCGTCCGGTGCCGGTGCTGGTGGTGCCCGGCGCGCTGTCACGCGACGATGTCCGTAAACTGGCGCTGCCTGTGGCGATCGTCGCGACCAAGGAAGAGCCGCCGCCTGCTTGACCCGTTCCAGCCAAAGGACCACCTGACGCTCATGTTCATTCAAACGGAATCCACCCCGAACCCGCGTACGCTGAAGTTCCTGCCTGGCCGCGACGTGCTCGGGCAGGGCAGCCGTGAATACGCTGACGCGGATGCCGCTTTAGTCTCGCCGTTGGCGTCGGCGCTGTTCAACGTCGACGGCGTCGAGCGCGTGTATCTGGGCGGCGATTTCATCACCATCACGAAAGCCGAAGGTCTGGAGTGGCCGCATCTGAAGCCGCATGTACTGGCTGCGATCATGGATCACTTCACCGCCGGCCGGCCCGTACTTGCTGACGGCGCCGAGCCGTCTGACGAAACCGATCAAGCCGACATCGTCTATGAAGGCGAAGCTGCGGACATCGTGAAAGAGCTGAAAGAGATCATCGAGGCGCGCGTCCGCCCAGCGGTGGCGCGCGATGGCGGAGACATCACCTTCCATTCCTGGGACCACGAAGAGGGCATCGTCCGCCTCAACATGCGCGGTTCATGCGCTGGCTGCCCGTCTTCGACGCTGACCTTGAAAGCCGGCATCGAAAACATGCTCCGCCACTACGTTCCTGAAGTGAACGCGGTGGAGCAGGTGGTGTGATCCACGCTGTCGGCGCCGATCAAGCGCCGCTGCTCGCCAGCCTGCATGCGCGCGCATTCGCGAAGGCCTGGAGCGCTGCTGAGGTTGCCAAAATGATGGATAACCACGCCGTGTTTGCGGTTGTCTCGCAAGAGCACGATGCGCCGGAAGGCTTCGCCATGGCGTGGGCTGCGGCAGGCGATTGTGAGCTTCTCACTATCGCGGTCGTTCCCGAAGCGCAGCGCCGAGGGTTGGGTGCGGCGCTTGTGCAAGCCGCTGCGGCTACGGCTCTTTCACGCGGCGCGGCGTCGATGCACTTGGAAGTGGCGGAGGACAACGCCGCCGCGCGGGCGCTCTACGCCAAGCTTGGCTTTGAACCGGCAGGCCGCCGACCAGCCTATTATGCGACCGACCACGGGCGGATCGACGCCATCGTCATGCGCTTGACGCTTGGCTGACGCCTCGGAGTGGACAGCGCGGCGGCCCAAGTTGTATTGCTCCCCCTCATGGATCGTATCGAAAAACTCTGCGTCGATAAGGGTATGCGCATGACCGAGCAGCGCCGCGTGATCGCGCGCGTCGTCTCGGGCAGCAGCGACCACCCAGATGTCGAAGAACTGCACCGCCGCGCGGTCGCGGTTGATTCCGGCATCTCGATCGCGACCGTCTATCGCACTGTCCGCTTGTTCGAAGAGGCGGGCATTCTCGAGCGTCACGATTTCCGCGATGGCCGCTCGCGCTACGAGGAAGTGCCGGACCATCACCACGATCACTTGATCGACATGAAGACCGGGCAAGTGATCGAGTTCATCGAGCCGGAGATCGAGCGTCTCCAGCAAGAGATCGCGCGCAAGCTCGGCTACAAGCTCGTCGATCATCGCTTGGAGCTTTATGGCGTTCCGCTCGACGACAAGGCCAAAGCGGGCAAGAAATGAGCGAGCCACGCGCGCCGAAGCGTCTCTTCATCGAGACGTACGGTTGCCAGATGAATGTCTATGACAGCGAGCGCATGCGCGATGTGCTCGGGCCATTGGGCTACGCCGTCACCGAAAAGCCTGACGACGCCGATCTCGTTATTCTGAACACCTGCCACATCCGCGAGAAGGCAACCGAAAAAGTCTACTCTGAGATCGGCCGTTTGCGCGCACATAAAGAACGCCGCCAAGCCGAAGGCGCGAGCATGACTATCGCGATCGCGGGCTGTGTCGCGCAAGCGGAAGGCGAAGAGATCATTCGCCGCGCGCCTGAGGTCGATCTGGTCGTCGGCCCGCAAGCTTATCACAAATTGCCAGAGCTGATCGCGCGTGCGGCGCGCAAGATGGGCGAGCGCTTGTCGACGGATTTCACCGCGCAAGAAAAGTTCGACGGCTTGCCGGCGCGCTCTCCGGATGGCGTCACAGCGTTTCTCTCGATTCAAGAAGGCTGCGACAAGTTCTGCACGTTCTGTGTGGTGCCTTATACGCGGGGCGCAGAGTTCTCGCGGCCGATGGCCGATGTGCTGACCGAAGCGCGCGCGCTTGTTGATCGCGGCGTGCGCGAAGTCACTTTGCTCGGCCAGAACGTCAACGCCTACCACGGCGACGTCAATTTCGCCGAATTGCTCGAGCAACTCGCCCGCATCGATGGCCTGGCGCGCATTCGCTACATGACCTCGCATCCGATCGAGATGACGGATGATCTCATCGCTTTGCACGGCCAGGAGCCGAAGCTGATGCCGTATTTGCACCTGCCGGTGCAGTCAGGCTCAGACCGCATCCTCAAGGCAATGAACCGAAAGCACGATGGCGCGTTCTATCGCGACATCATCGCGCGCGTGCGCAAAATTCGCCCCGATATCGCGCTGTCGAGCGACTTTATCGTGGGCTTCCCGGGCGAGCGGGATCAGGATTTTGAAGCCACAATGCAACTCGTCCGTGACCTTGGCTTTGCAGCCGCGTATTCGTTCAAGTATTCGCCGCGACCGGGCACGCCCGCAGCGGGCATGCTCGGGCAGGTGCCTGACGACGTGATGTCCGAGCGTCTGCAACGGCTGCAGGCGCTTTTGTTCGAGCAGCAGAAGGCCTTCAATGTGAGCCAAGCGGGCCGCGTGTTGCCGGTGCTGGTGACAAGCAACGGCCGCATGCCTGGGCAAAAGCACGGCCGCTCCCCATATCTCCAACCTGTGCATTTCGACGACACCACCTCTCGCGATGGCGACATCGTCTCCGTCCGCATTCTCAGCGGCAGTCAAAACTCGCTGGCTGGCGCACGCGTGAGCCTTACGCCGGAGGCCGCGTGAGCGAACAGACCCGCACGATCGCGCTCTCCGAGGCGGGCGTAGCGCAGGCCGTGTTCGGCCCGTTGCATCGCCATTTGGCGCATATCCAAGAGGCGTTCCGCGATCCGAACGCTCCGCGCGGCGCACCGGCCTATAGCGCAACACTGGATGCGCAGGGCGATAAAGTCATCGTCCGCGCCCGTACGGCGGCGGAGCTTGAGCGCGTCCAGCGCATCATTGATGCGCTCGCAGAAATCGCCCGCCGCAAAGGTAAAGTGCGCGAAGGTGAAGTGCTCGCAGCGATCGCCTTCTCCGAGGGTGAGAGCGACAAGCCTGGCCCGATGCACTTGCCGCAACTCGGCGGCCTAACGCTGCGCACGCCTCGACAAGTCCACTACGTTGAAGCGCTGCGTGACGAAAACATCGATCTGATCTTCGGCGTTGGCCCGGCTGGTACGGGTAAGACGTTCCTCGCGGTTGCTGCGGCCGTCGAAGCGCTGAAGCAGGAGCGGGTGGACCGCATCATCGTGACCCGCCCCGCCGTCGAGGCAGGGGAGAAGCTTGGCTATCTGCCAGGCGATCTCGCCGAGAAAGTTGATCCGTATCTGCAGCCGATCTGGGACGCATTTCGTGGTCAGATGGGCGAAACTGATCTGAAGGGGCGCCGCGAGCGCAAGCAGATCGAAGTTGCGCCGCTCGCCTTCATGCGCGGCCGCACGCTCTCGAACGCTTTCGTCATTGTCGACGAAGCGCAGAACGCCACCGTGATGCAAATGAAGATGGTGCTGACGCGCCTAGGCGAAGGCTCGCGCATGGTCGTCACCGGCGATCCAAGCCAAGTCGATCTATTGCGCAGCGAGCAATCCGGTCTCGCGCACGCCGTGTCGATCCTAGAAGACGTGCCCGCCGTCGAAGTCATTCGCTTCGCCACACAGGATGTCGTCCGTCACAGGCTCGTCGCACAGATCGTGGAAGCTTATCACCGTGACGAGGGAGCGCGCGGTGGCAGTTGAACGCAGTTTGGAAGTGGACGTGCTCGCCAGTAGTGAGCTTTGGCGTGGGCATGAAGATTTGCTCACGCGAGCGCTCGCTGCGGCGGCGGCGGAAGAGGGCGCATCAGGAACGGTTTCATTGCTGCTCGGCGATGACGTGTCGGTCGCTTCACTCAATGAACAGTTTCGCGGCAAGACCGGCCCAACAAACGTGCTTTCATTTCCGCCAGCGGCAGACGGCGCCGAACCTGGCTTTCTGGGCGACATCGCGATGGCGGCGGAAACCATTGTCGAGCAAGCTCAATTTCAAGGTAAACGGTTCGAGCACCATGCGGCGCATTTGGTGGTGCACGGATTTCTGCATCTTTTAGGGTATGATCACGAAAATCCGGCCGATGCGGAGAAGATGGAAGCGCGCGAACGCGCTATACTCCAGTCTCTTGGGATAGAAGATCCCTACGCCTGACGCCGCTTTAGGAGTGCGACGCGCACATTATGGTTGATACAAGAGACGACGCGGAACCTTCGCGAAGACGCGCGGGCCTGGTTGAGAAGCTGACGCGTGCGTTCAAGCGCGACAGACTAGGGTCCGCAGACGCTGTCGAAGAAGCGCTCCGCGACCGCGAAGGTAATGGCGAAGATATTGGCCTCGCGCACAAGGACATGATCCTGCGCGCCGCGCGCTTCGATCAACTCAAAGTCGCCGACGTCATGCGCGCCCGCGCCGAGATCGTCGCGGTGGAAGCCTCCGCCACCTTGGGCGAGGCCGCGCGCGTATTTTCCGAAAGCCAGCACTCGCGTCTGCCAGTGTACGGCGAGACGCTCGACGATCCCCAGGGCTTCATCCACGTCCGCGATGTGCTCTCGCTGTTGGCGCCCGATGACGATGGCGAAGCGCGCGCTAAGTTTACCGATCGGCTCTTGCCGCGCATCCGCCGCGAGATTCTCTACGTTCCGCAATCGATGACGCTCGCAACCTTGTTCATCAAGATGCAGTCGAGCCGCATCCACTTGGCTCTGGTTGTCGATGAATATGGCGGTACCGACGGCCTCGTTTCGATGGAGGATCTGGTCGAACAGATCGTCGGCGCTATCGAGGATGAGCACGATGAAGAGTCAGCGCTGATTGTCGAGCGTATTGGCGGAACATTTGAAGTCGACGGCCGTGCGCCAATCGATGAGTTGGAAGCCAAGCTCAAGGTGAGCCTCGCACTGCCGGATCACGAAGATGAGTTCGACACCGCAGCCGGCCTTGTCGTGGCGCTGGCTGGGCGTTTGCCGCAACGCGGTGAAATCCTCCACCACCCCTCAGGCTTCGACGTTGAAGTCATCGACGCCGATCCGCGCCGGGTGAAGCGTGTGCGCATCAAACGCGGAACCGGGGAGGCGGCGCCGAAGGCCGCTGACGCCAGTGGCGACATTAAGGCGTCGATCAACGGTTGACGTGAGCACGCGAGAGCGCTCCATACGCGCCTTTCCGATAACCCTCCGGAGCATGCGTGACCCAAGCTGCGGCAGACGTTCAGCCTTCGCGCATTCACGCATGGTTTGCGGCCCTAAAGCCGTGGGCGCGGCGCGGCGTAGCGTTGCTAGCTGGCGGCGTAGCGACGCTCGGTCATGCACCGTTTCAGCTCACGCTGCTCTACGCTGCAGCGCTCGTGACACTTGTCTGGCTGCTCGATGCGGCGGCGACGCGCGATCGCAAGCTCTTTGCGGCGTTCGGCATCGGCTGGTGGTTCGGTCTCGGCCATCTCACCACCGGCCTCTATTGGATATCGTCAGCGTTTCTAGTTGATTCCGCGTCCTGGGGTCCGCTCTGGGGCATTCCCGCGACGCTCGCTCTAGCTGGTGGATTGGCGATTTTCTGGGGCCTTGGCTGCGCGCTGGCGGTGGCGTTCTGGACTAAGGACGTTCGCCGCATTGCTGTGTTCGCCGTGGCGCTGTTCATCACTGAATGGCTGCGCGGAAATATCCTGACTGGCTTTCCGTGGTTGCTGGCCGGTTACGTTTGGACGCCCGGCGAACCGATCTCACAGCTTGCATCCGTCTTTGGCATTTATGGACTGACTCTGCTCACTCTTCTGATTGGCGCCGCGCCTGCCGCTGTCGCCGATCGCGGTCTGAAACCAGGCATGCGCTTTGCGCCGCTCATCGTCGCCGGCCTGGTTCTCGGATTGAGTTTCGGCTGGGGATCGCAGCGCATCGCTAGCGGCCCGATCGATCTGCCGGGCGCCCAGCCGATTGTGCGCGTTGCGGATTCCGGTTTGAGCCAAGCTGAGAAATGGCGCTACCGTCCGGACCAGGAATGGCGCGTGCTTCAGCGTTATCTCGATGTCAGCGGCGCAGCAGAGGAAAGCGACGCTGCGATCCTGATCTGGCCGGAAGGCGCGATCCCAACGCTCAACTTCTTCCAACTCACCAACCAGCGCTTCCTCGACACGCTTGGCGCAGGCCTCGGCGATCGCGCACTCGTCACCGGCCTAACGCGTTGCGAGCCGCAAGCCGAGTGCGACGCATTCATGCGCGGTGAGGCGACCGCCGCGAACTTGCAGCTGTTCAACGCCGCTGCCGTCATCGATGGCGTGAGCGGCGCGCCGCGCGTGGCGCAGGTTTACGACAAACATCACCTCGTGCCGTTCGGCGAGTACATCCCGTTCTGGTCAATGATCAGCCGCTTCAACATCGCGCCGCTGCAACGCATCGGTGCGGGCTTTACGCCGGGCGCCCCGCCGACACGCCTGATCATCCCTGACGCGCCGCCCGCAATCGTGCTCATCTGCTACGAAGCGATCTTCCCTGGCATGGTCCCGCGCGGACCGGAGCGACCGGGCTGGATCATCAGCGTCACCAATGACGCCTGGTTCGGGGCGGGGACTGGCCCGCATCAACACTTCGCCATGGCTCAGTACCGGGCGATCGAGGAGGGACTTCCGCTAGCGCGGGCAGCCTCCGGGGGCATATCCGCCATTGTCGATGGCTTCGGCCAGGTCGTCCGATCGACCGAAAGCAGCCCCGAGGGGGCGGCCGTCGAGGCGCAGCTACCCCCGGCGCTTCAACAAACCGCATACGCGAGCGCGGGTATCTGGTTGCTACTTGCGCTAGTATTCGCCATTACGGCGCTTAGGTTTTTGCCACTTCCCAAACCAGTTTCAGGGTCTTCGCTATGAGTGATGAGCGCGCCGCCAACGCGATTGACAAGAAACTCGGCCAACGCGTGCGTACTCGCCGCCTCGAAATCGGCATGAGCCAGGAGAGCCTTGCTGATTTACTTGGCGTAACCTTCCAGCAGGTCCAGAAATACGAGAAGGGCGTCAATCGAATAGCGGCTAGCCGTCTTCATGACATTGCCTCTGCTTTGGGCCTGCCGGTGGCGAAGTTCTTCGAGGGCATCAGCGGCAAAGCCAGCGCTGGCGGCGTAGCGGAATCTTCGCGCGATTACATCGATGACGCGTTGGCCACGCCAGAGGGCGCGCAGCTGATGGCGCTCTTTGCCTCGATCAAGAGCCGCAAGGTCCGCAAACAGGTGCTCGAACTGGTTAAGGCGCTCACCGAGGAAGCGTCTGAAGGCAAGCGCTAAACCAAAGTGACGGCGCCGCATTTGCGAAAATAGGCGCATGCCCTAAGAGGGGCCGCTTCATTTTCGAGGGGCCGGAGAAACCGCGTGGCGAGAAGCTCTTACGTATTTACCAGCGAAAGCGTGTCCGAAGGACACCCTGACAAAGTCGCTGACCGCATCTCCGACACTGTCGTTGACGCCTTCCTCACCGCCGATCCCGAAGCTCGCGTCGCCTGCGAGACGATGGTGACGACGAACCGCATCATCTTGGCCGGCGAAGTCCGCGCCGGTAAGCCGGGCGCCGACAAGGCCGCCAACAAGGCGTTCACCAAAGACATCATCGCAAGCTTGCAGCCGAAGGTGCGCGCCGCGGTGAAGGACATTGGCTACGCGCAGAAGGGCTTCCACTGGGAGAAGGCGAAGTACGCCTGCTATCTGCACGGCCAGTCCGCACACATCGCGCAAGGCGTCGATGCGAAGGGCTCAAAAGACGAAGGCGCCGGCGACCAGGGCATCATGTTCGGCTACGCCTGCCAGGAAACGCCGGAGCTCATGCCGGCGACGCTGCAATACTCGCACAACATCTTAAAGCGCCTCGCTGAAGTGCGTCACTCGGGCGAACGTCCTGAGCTTGAGCCGGATGCGAAGAGCCAAGTCACGCTGCGCTACGAAAACGGCAAGCCGGTTGAAGTCGTCGCCATCGTTGTCAGCCACCAGCACACGAAGAAGCTTGGTGAAGCCTCGTATTCGCAAAAGCGCTTCGCCGATCTCGTGCGTCCGCACGCAGAGTCAGTGTTCCCGGACGGCCTGATCACCAAGCGCACCAAGTGGCACATCAACCCGACCGGCAAGTTCGAGATCGGCGGTCCCGACGGTGATAGTGGTCTCACCGGCCGCAAGATCATCGTCGACACTTACGGCGGCGCAAGCCCGCACGGCGGTGGCGCCTTCTCGGGCAAAGACCCGACGAAGGTTGACCGGTCCGCCGCGTACGCGTGCCGCTATCTCGCGAAAAACGTCGTTGCCGCTGGCCTTGCCGAGCGCTGCACGATTCAGATCAGCTACGCCATTGGCGTCGCCGCGCCGACAAGCTTCTATGTTGATCTCCACGGCGCCGACACGATCGATCCCGCGATCCTCGAAAAAGCACTGCCGGAGATGATCGGCGGCGCAACACCGCGCTCGATCCGCACGCATTTGAAGCTCAACAACCCAATATACAGCCGCACCGCCGCCTACGGGCACTTCGGTCGCCAGCCAGATAACCAAGGCGGCTTCACCTGGGAACGCACCGATCTAGTCGATCAGCTGAAGCGTTTGGGCTGAGACACAAGCGTTGCCGATATCGGCAGGCGGACTAGGGTGTCGGCATGTCCTCATCTCTTGGCCTGACGCCCGAACTCATTCGCTATCTCGCGAACGCTAATCCGCCTGAGCATCCATCGCTCAAGCGCTGCCGCGAAGAAACGGCGGCGCTCACGCAAGCGCGCATGCAGATCAGTCCCGAGCAGGGCGCCTACATGGCCGCCACCGCGCGCTCGATCCGGGCCAAGCGCACGTTCGAAGTGGGCGTTTTCACCGGCTATTCGGCGCTGGCCACCGCGCTGACGCTGAAAGACATGCACCCGATCGGCGCGCATCTTCTCGCGTGCGACGTATCGGAAGAGTGGACAACCAAGGCGCGCGATTATTGGCGCCAAGCTGAAGTCGATGACATCATCGAACTAAAAGTCGCGCCCGCAACCGAGACGCTCGATCAGCGCATCCAAGCCGGGCAGGGCGGCAGCTACGATCTCGGCTTCATCGACGCCGATAAGACCGGCTACGATTCCTACTACGAGCGCGGCCTGATCCTGCTTCGGCCAGGCGGCGTCATGCTGTTCGACAATATGCTCTGGTCGGGCAAGGTTGCCGATCCCGCTGACACCACGCCCGACACAACAGCGCTTCGCGCCTTGGCGCAGAAAGCCAAAGCCGACACCCGCGCCCATGCGGTGCTGACGGCAATCGGCGACGGCGTGTTGATCTGTGTGAAGCGCTGACGCATCCGGTTTTGGTGGGGCGGTGCAAACCCCCACGCCGTAACGGGAAAATCCTGTTGGCTGCGCTTTCCACTGCGCCGCGTTGCGTCCAGCCTCGACCGGGTCTAAACCCCGCGCCTTCAATTCCCCGAGATCGGAGCATCTCCCCATGGCCCGCGCAAAAATCGCCCTTATCGGTTCAGGCATGATCGGCGGCACGCTCGCCCACATCGCCGCGCGCGAGGAACTTGGCGATGTGATCCTGTTCGACGTGGTCGAAGGCACGCCCCAGGGCAAAGCGCTCGATATCGCTGAAGCCTCGCCGGTGTTTGGCAAAGACAGCGCGTTGCGTGGCGCCAACGACTATGCCGGCATCGCCGGCGCCGATGTCTGCATCGTCACCGCCGGCGTGCCACGGAAGCCCGGCATGAGCCGCGACGATCTTCTTGGCATCAACTTGAAAGTCATGAAAGCGGTGGGCGAGGGCATCAAAGCGCACGCGCCGAATGCGTTCGTCATCGTCGTCACCAACCCGCTCGACGCAATGGTGTGGGCGCTGCGCCAATTCTCCGGCCTGCCGCACAACAAGGTTGTTGGCATGGCTGGCGTCCTCGATAGCGCGCGCTTCCGCTATTTCCTCGCCGAAGAGTTCAAGGTTTCGGTCGAAGACGTCTCGGCTTTCGTGCTCGGTGGTCACGGCGACACGATGGTGCCGCTGGTGCGCTACTCCACCGTCGCCGGCATCCCGCTGCCCGACCTCGTGAAGATGGGCTGGACCAGCCAAGAAAAGCTCGACGCAATCGTGCAACGCACGCGCGATGGCGGCGCCGAAATCGTTGGTTTGCTGAAGACGGGCTCCGCCTTCTACGCACCGGCCGAAAGCGCGATCCAGATGGCGAAGTCCTATCTGCGCGATAAGAAGCGCGTCCTGCCGTGCGCCGCGAATTTGAACGGCCAATACGGCCTGACCGACATGTATGTCGGCGTGCCGTGCATCATCGGCGCGGGCGGCGTTGAGAAGGTGATCGAGATCGAACTCACGCCGAACGAGCGTGCGATGTTCGATCACAGCGTAGGTGCGGTGAAAGGTTTGGTTGATGCCTGCAAAGGCATCGATCCCAGCGTGGGTTAAGGCGCGAACATCTCCGCGAGCCGATCAAGCACGGCTTGCACCTCGGACACAGACAACGCGCCAACCCGTTTAGCCAAGCGCTGCTTATAAACGGCCCGCATCTGATCGAGCGCGACATCGCCGGACACCTTTGCGACCTTCACGGGCACGCGAGTAGGCCAAGCGCGACGCACGGAGGTCAGCGGCGCTACTATGACAGTCCGAAGCGCGGCGTTTGCTTCGTCCGGTGAGATGATGACGCCCGGTCTCGTCTTACCTATTTCGGCGCCGAGCACCGGCTCCAAACGGACGAGAAAAACCTCGAACCGCTTCATAGTCACGGCTCGTCTTTGACGAGCGTCGCGTTAAGCCACTCTTGGTCTTCATGGTTCAGCTCTTCAGTCGGCGAGGCCGCGAACGCGTCGGCCCATAGCGCACGCGGCGCGTGCACTGGCGCCAGCACGACTTTGCCGTCTTCTATCGTGAGTTCAGCCGCATCAATGAACTTACACGCGTCAAGCACCGCTTTCGGCAGGCGGATGCCCTTGGAATTGCCAACCGGAATGATCGCGACTTTCATCCGGCGTACATACAATGTAGCCACGCAAAATGCAAGTCCGTCGTCTCGTAACCGCCTGCGCCGCCCCCGCGTACCTCTCTTGCAACAGGAGACCCCGGATGCTGATTAGAGCTCTCATCGCCGCGTCGCTCGCTATGATTGGCGCAGCCTCTGCGCAGACGCATCCAGGCCCGGCCGTCGGCGCGACCGTTCCTGCCATTTCCGCGCCGGATGAAACCGGCGCCACGCGCACGCTCGCCTCGCTCGCTGGACCTAACGGCACGGTGCTGCTCGTCACCCGCGCCGCCGATTGGTGCCCGTATTGTCAGCAGCAGATGATCGGTCTCGAAGGCGCGCGCGCCGCGGTCGAGCAGCGTGGCTTTAGCATCGTCACGATCAGCACCGACACACCGGAAGAACTCGCGCGCTTCGATCAGCGCCGCACCATCGGCTACACGATGCTCTCTGATGAGCAGGCCGCGATCATTCGCCAACTCAATCTGCTCGATGCCACGCAAGCGCCAAGCAGCCGCCACAACGGCCTGCCGGTGCCGACGATCCTCATTCTGTCACCGGAGGGCGTGGTGTTGGCAAAGCTCGGCGATGCAAATTATCGCGTACGCCCAGCGCCGGAGGTGGTGCTGCAAACCATCGACGGCTTCCGCTAAAGCTGTTCAGGCGCAACGCGGCGGCGTAAAACGCCGCCCATGAGCATCGGCCCAACTCTCACCACCGCGCGGCTCATCCTTCGCCCACCCGCGCATGAAGATTTCGACGGCTTCGCCGAGATGGGTCGCGAAGAAGAAACCATGCGTTTCATCGGCGGGGTCGCCCCACGTGACGCAGCTTGGCGCGGCATGGCCTCACTTGCGGGATCGTGGGCCTTGCTCGGCTACGGCATGTTCTCAGTCCTGCGCCGCGATACCGGCGAGTGGATCGGCCGTCTCGGCCCCTGGCGTCCTGGCGGCAAAGAAGGCTCGTGGCCGGGCGATGAAGTGGGCTGGGGATTGAAAGCGAGCGCGATGGGGCAGGGCTACGCCAAGGAAGGCGCCATCGCTGCGATCGACTGGGCGTTCGATACGCTTGGCTGGGAACACGTGATCCATTGCATCGACCAGAACAACGCGCCGTCGATCAAACTGGCGCTCGCTCTGGGATCGCAGCTCGAGCGTGAAGATCATCAACTCGCGCCGCCGTTCGAGATGCACAAGGTTGACCTCTACGGCCAATCGAAAGCCGCATGGAAGGCCCGCCAACGCTGAGCGGATCGTCGTTTGCGGCTTGCATCCGTGCGGTGCGCCGTCACTTTGTCTGCTGAGCTTTCTCGGGGGACTTGATGCGCGGTTTCATTCTGGCGCTTGCGACGATTGCATTCGCCTCATCGGCGAGTGCGCAGAACGCCATCCTCGCGCCGCCCGCACCGCCGCCGACTGCCTCGATCACCGTTGAGCAACAGCGCACGATTGATCGCCTGCAAGCCGCAGCGCGCGAAAGCGATCTGGCATGGGAGATCGTCGAAAATCTCGTCACTGAAGTCGGCCCGCGCATGGCTGGCTCGGAACAAGAAGCGCAGGCGCGCGATTGGGCAGTCGCAATGCTGCGCGAGCAGCGCTTCACTAACGTGCGTATTGAACCATTCACGATTCCGTTTTGGCAAGCGGTGCGGGAAGAAGCGTCGATCGTCTCGCCCTCCCAGCAGCGGCTGGTGATCGCCGCACTCGGCGGCTCGCCTTCGACGCCTGAAAATGGTCTCGAGGCCGAAGTCGTGCGCTTCGCCAATCTTGCGGCGCTCGAAGTGGCGACTGAGGCACAAGTGCGCGGCCGCATCGTGTTCGTCGATGAACGCATGTTGCGTACGCAAGATGGCTCGGGCTACGGCGCCGCTGTCGCTAAGCGCAGCCGCTGCGCGCCGTTGGCTCAAGCGCGCGGCGCCGTTGCGTGCCTGATCCGCTCCGTCGGCACCGATCCGCATCGCTTCGCCCACCAAGGCGGCGCATCGCGTCAAGCACAGGGCGTGTCGCTTCCAGCGGCTGCGCTCTCGCCCGCTGACGCAGACCAACTCGCGCGCCTCGTCTCACGCGGCGCCACACGTGTGCGCCTCAATATCCAAGCTGACATTCGCGACAACGCGCCGTCCGGCAACGTCATCGCCGAAATCCGAGGCCGCGAGAGCCCAGAAGAGATCGTGCTTATCGCGGCGCATTTGGATTCGTGGGATTCAGGGCAGGGCGCAATCGATGATGGCGCAGGCGTTGCGATCATTACAGCGGCCGCGCGCCTCGTACGCGATTTGCCGCGTCGACCGCGCCGCACCATCCGCATCTTGCTCGCTGGCGCCGAGGAGAACGGCGTTCACGGCGGCGCTGCCTACGCGCTCGCGCATGTCAGCGATACGCACATCGTTGCAGCGGAGAGCGACTTTGGCGCTGGTCGCGTTTATCGCATGCGCTCACGCTTTGGCGCCGGTGCTCTGCCCTATGCGCGCGCCATGCAACGCGCGCTCGCGCCGCTTGGTATTCTGGCTGGCGACAACACCGCTAACGGTGGCGCTGATACGACCGCGATCGCACTAGCCTCCAGCGTGCCGCTAGTCGACCTCAGCCAAGACGGCACAGACTATTTCGATTATCATCACACGCCAGACGACACGCTCGACAAGATCGATCCCGAAGCGCTTCGTCAGAACGTTGCCGCTTGGGCCACGTTCCTCTATCTCGCCGCCGACACTGATTGGGATTTCCGCGCAACGGAGTAGGGCGCTGTTCGATCTCGCCGCGATCCCTCGCATCGAAACTGAGCGCTTGGTGCTGCGCGACTGGCGCGAAAGCGATCTCGATAACGGCTTCGCCGCGATGATGGCCGACGAAGAGGTCGCGCGCTTCCTCTCCGGCGACATGCGCGCCAAAGCGCGGAGCGATGCCTGGCGCGACATGGCGCTATTCGTTGGCCATTGGGCTTTGCGTGGCTATGGCTTGTTTGCGGTGGAGGAGAAGGCGACCGGCGCGTTCGTTGGACGCGTCGGCGCCTGGCAACCGGAGTGCTGGGTCGGCTTTGAGCTCGGCTGGGCGTTAGCGCGGCCGCACTGGGGCAAAGGCTACGCCTTCGAAGCCGCACGCGCAGCGGGCGATTGGATATTCGCGCAGTTTCCACGCGATGAGATCGTGAGTCTCATCCATGCGGACAACACCGCGTCAGCAAAACTCGCCGCGCGCTTGGGCATGCGCATACGCGGCGAAACGCTGCACGCGGGCATGGTGCATCACATCTGGGAAATCAAACGCGGCGATTGGTTTAGTACCAGCCCGCCTCACGTAGCGGCCGCACATTCGGCCGGCTGACTGGCGCTTCGACGCCGCCCTTGACCACCAGCACCATGCGATCGCCCTCGCGCCGCGCGCTTTCGACGGCGTCGCGCGCCACCCACCAAGAGCGATGCGTCTGCGCGCCTTCGAGGCCCTCAAGCTCCACGATCGCATCGCTCATGCGCATGAGAATGAGATCCGTGCCCTTCGAGGTGTGGAGCTTGAGGTAATGATCTTCTGCCGAGATCGCGTAGATTACCGCGCCTTTGAGCTTAGGCGGCAGACGCTCCATGAAACGCACGGGCGAGGCCGGCGCTCCGGCCGGTGGCGCGTGCGTCACCCGGCCAGGCGCATTCACCGTCATCGTGATCGCCGTCATTGCTGCGCACACGGTCAAAACGCTGAGAAACAGGTCGGGCAGCGCACGCGTGGAGAAGCTCGTGTTGAGCACCAGCCCGCTATAGATCCACACAAGCGCCGTGATCGGCACGGCCATGCCGAGCGTGAGCACAGCGCCGAAGAGCCAGGGACTTGTCGTCTCCCGCATCACGCGTGAGAGACCTTCAACCGTCAGATGCGCGATCAGGCTGCCAGCAAGCATGAGCGGCACCCAATAGAGCAGGCGCATCGGCAGCGCGATGTTATCGGTGCCGAGGGCGCCGATGAACGCCAGGAACACACCGGCAGCGCCAGCGATCGCCAGGTTGCGCACAGTGACTCGCCACGGCTCTCCAGGCCCCATTCGCGAAGCGCCAGACGCCTGGCCCGGTGTTTCGCGACCATTCCCAGTGCTTTGACGTAGTTCCGGCTGCACGTGCGGCTCCCTCAGGCGAGGTCTCTAGCAGATCGATGCAGGAGTTCGCACGCCATGAAACAGATCGAAGCCAAAGCGTTAGCTCGGACTGCCGGTCCGACCATAGCGATGCTCATCTTGGTGGGGTCGCTGCTGCCGTTTTGGCGCCAAATCTTGCAGCAAGCGGCTGGATTTTCACCGCATCTGCCGGACCTGCACCTGTGGAATAGTATCAGCGCGGTGCTCCAATTTCATATCGCGGCGGCGCTGAGCGCGCTGGCGATCGGCACGGTTCTGATGCTGGGCGCGAAGGGCCGCGGGCTTCACAAAATCCTGGGCTGGAGCTGGGTCGCGGCAATGACCGCCACCGCGATAAGCTCGCTGTTCATCACCGGGCTAAATGGCGACTTCTACTCGCTCATCCATGTCCTCAGCGGCTGGACGCTGGTCGCCTTGCCGATGGGCATATACGCTATCCGTCGCCGCGACGTCGCAAAGCATCGCCGCACCATGGGCGGAATGTTCTACGGCGGCCTCGTGGTCGCCGGCGCGTTCACGTTCATTCCGGGCCGGTTCATGTTCCAGCTCTTCTTCGGCTGACAGCCGCTCGGAATTGCAGATTCCAACGCCCGAGAATCAGGCGTAAGCAACAAGCGTCCCATGACCAGTTTGCTGCGCAACGTTGCCGCGCTCATCGCCGCCATCGCCATTCTCCAATTGGCGGGCGGCCTATTGGGTGTGCGCATTCCTCTGGCGTTCACGGAGGAGGGCCATTCGCGCACTGCGCTTGGCTTGGTCGCTGCGTCATACTCCGCCGGCTTCATGCTCGGCGCGATGGTGGCGACGCAACTCTTGGCGCGCGTCGGACACATCCGCGTTTACGCTGCCTGCGCCGCGATCTTCTCAGTCGCGACATTGTCGCTGCATTTCACCAACGACGTCTGGTCATGGGGACTCGCGCGCATGGGCGCGGGCGTTGCGGTGGCGCTGATGTTCGCGGCGATCGAGAGCTGGATGAGCTTCTCTGTCAGTTCGCGCACGCGTGGCGAGGTGATGAGCGTCTATATGGTGCTCACCAAGGGCGCATTGGCGCTCGGGCCGTTCTTAGCGTTCTCTTACGTACCGGCCGCCGCAGAGCCGTGGATGATTGCAGCCGCTCTCGCAGCGCTCTCTATGGTGCCGATCTGCTTTACCGGAACCGAGCAACCTGATCCGCCGAAGGCGCAGCCGCTCGCACTCGTCGAACAATTCGCCACCGCGCCCGCCGCCGTGATCGGCAGTTTTGGCGCGGGTCTCGTCAATGGCGGCGTTCTCGCGCTCGCGCCGCTTTATGCTGCTGAGCACTACGGGCCGGAGGCCGCATCTGAGTTTTACTCTGCTGCGTTCATCGGCTCGCTCTTGTTGCAATGGCCAGCGGGACGCTTGTCCGACCGCATCGATCGCCGCTTGGTGATCGCTGGACTTGCGGCCCTCGCTGCGCTCGCATCGTTTGCGCTAGCGCTGTGGAGCGGACAGCTCGCGAACTGGGGCGCGGTGCTACTGTTCTTTCTGTGGGGTGCTGGCGCCCTCTCGTTCTATGGCATCGCAGTGGCGCACATGGCTGACCGCGCAGAGCCTGGCAAACTTGCGCAGTCGGCGGCGGGTTTGCTGTTCGTGTGGGCCGCAGGATCTGTGATCGGGCCGCTTGTGATGGGGCCTCTGGTCGATTGGTTCGACGTGCCGGGCATGTTCTGGTTTGCCGGTGGCGCAGCCGTGTTCGTGGCTGCGGCGATGTTCTGGCGGCGCAATGCGCGTGAGCAGGCGGTCGATAAAGAAGAGTTCTCGCCGCAGATCGGCACATCGGTGTCGGCGGGTGAGATCGCTTACGGCGAAGACAAGCCCGACGCGCCTGCAGGCGCCGAACGTGCGCCGTCGTGACTCTGTCACATAACGCCGATAGGCCGCGCCCATGAGCGTTTCTCTCGGTGAGTTGTTTCGTGAATCGTTGAAGGTCGGCTGCCTCGGCTTCGGTGGTCCAGCCGGCCAGATCGCGCTCATGCACCGCGTCTTCGTCGACGAACGCAAATGGATCGACGACGCACGCTTCCAGCACATGCTCGCGTTTTGCATGCTGTTGCCGGGCCCAGAGGCGCAGCAACTCGCAACGTACGTTGGCTGGCGCTTGCGCGGCTGGGCAGGCGCACTGATCGCCGGTTGGCTGTTCGTGCTGCCGGGCGCGTTCATCGTGTTGGCGCTGAGCTGGCTCTACGTGAACTATGGCGAGCTGCCGCTCGTCGCCGCTGCGTTCGACGGCATCAAGTGCGCTGTCGTTGCGCTTGTTGCGGAGGCGCTGATCAAAGTCGGCAAGCGCGCGCTGAAAACGCAGACCGCAGTGTTCATTGCGATCGCTGCTTTCGTTGCGCTCGTTTTCGGCGCGCCGTTTCCGTTCGTGATTGTTGTCGCGGCGATCGTGGGCGCTTTCTTTGCCTCCCCCCTCGCGGGGGAGGTGGTGAGCGTTAGCGAACCGGAGGGGGGGCGTTCCGACGAGCAAGCGCCTGCGCGTTTGAACGCCCCCCACCACCCGGCCTCCTCCCCGCAAGGGGGAGGAGGGGCGCTCCTGCAATCTCTCCTCTGGCTCGTCCTCTGGCTCACACCGCCCGCGATTATCGCGCTCACACTCGGCACGGACCACGTCCTCTTTCAAATCGCGCTGCTGTTCTCGATCCTCGCTTGCGTCACCTTCGGCGGCGCTTATGCGCTTCTCGCGTATCTCACGACGGAAGCCGCGGCGCGCGGTTGGCTTACGCCCGAGCAAATGATCGATGGCCTCGGCCTCGCTGAAACCACACCGGGCCCGCTTATTCTCGTCAACGAGTTCGTCGGCTTTCTCGCCGGCTGGTCGAGCGGCGGTATCGTGCTCGCGCTGGCGGGCGCTGCGATGGCGCTTTGGTGCACGTTTGCGCCGAGCTTTGTTTGGATCTTCGCCGGCGCGCCGTTCGCGGAAAAGCTCCAGCGCAACCCGCGCGCGGCCGGGGCGCTTGCCGCGATCACAGCCGCCGTGCTCGGCGTCATCGCCAAGCTCGCGCTTTTCTTTGCCGCACACGCGCTGTTCGCCCGCCAAATCGCGTTCGGCCCGACCGATTTTCCGGACCTGATGTCGGCCCATTGGTGGATGGTGGCGCTTGCCGTGGCGGCGGGCGTGGCGCTGATCCGGTTCAAGGCGAATTTGCTGCTGGTTTTGGGCCTTTGCGCCCTCGCGGGCTTGGCGGCGCAGGCTGCTGGCCTATAAGACGGCCCTCTGATTTGAGGGCCTCATGAACATCCACGAATACCAAGGCAAAGCTGTCCTGAAGAGCTTCGGCGTGCCGGTGCCGCGCGGCTATCCCGCCTTCACGGCGGAAGAAGCGGTGGACGCCGCCGCGAAGCTGGGCGGCACGGTCTGGGCGGTGAAGAGCCAGATCCACGCCGGCGGCCGCGGCAAGGGCAAGTTCAAGGAAGCTTCGGCAGGCGAGAAAGGCGGCGTACGCATCGCCTTCAAGCCGGAAGACGTGGGCCTGTTCGCATCGCAGATGCTGGGAAGCACTTTGGTGACGTTGCAAACCGGCGAAGCTGGCCGCGTCGTCAAGCGCATCTACATCGAAGAAGGCATGAAGATCGCCAAGGAGTTTTATCTCTCCGCTCTGGTCGATCGTGAATCCGGCCGCGTAGCGTTCGTTGTCTCCGAAGCCGGCGGCATGAACATCGAAGAAGTCGCGCACGACACGCCGGAAAAGATCACCACCGTCGTCATAGATCCCGCGACCGGCCCAACTGCCGCCGACACCGCTAAGGTTTCAAGCGCGCTCGGTCTCTCCGGCGATCTCGCCGCGCAATGCGCCGACATTTGCACCAAGCTCTACGACGCGTTCGTGAAGAGCGACATGTCGATGCTCGAAATCAATCCGCTGATCGTCACCGAAGATAACATGCTCTATTGCGCCGACGCGAAGGTGAGCTTCGATCCGAACGCTGGTTTCCGTCATCCGGAATGGGCCGATCTGCGCGATCTCGGCGAAGAAGACGAAAAAGAGATCGAAGCCTCGAAGTACGATCTCGCGTACATCGCGCTCGACGGCGATATCGGCTGCATGGTCAACGGCGCCGGCCTCGCCATGGCGACGATGGACATCATCAAGCTCTTCGGCGCCGAGCCCGCGAACTTCCTCGATGTCGGCGGCGGCGCCAGCAAAGAGAAGGTGACGGCGGCGTTCAAGATCATCACCGCCGATCCGAAGGTGAAGGGAATCCTGGTCAACATTTTCGGCGGCATCATGAAGTGCGACGTCATCGCCGAAGGCGTGATCTCTGCGGTGAAAGAAGTAGGCTTGGCTGTGCCGCTCGTCGTGCGCCTCGAAGGCACCAACGTCGAACTCGGCAAAAAGATCATCAACGAAAGCGGCCTGAACGTGATCAGCGCCGATGATCTGGAAGACGCAGCGCGGAAGATCGTGAAGGCTGTGAAGGGGTAGGTGGGTTATGAGCGTCCACGTCGAGCAAGTTAGGCACGTCTATCGCATCCGGCTGATCGGGATACTCATAGCACTTGTCATGGTCGTGGCGGGCATTGCGGGCGTTTTTCTCGGGTTACAGGGTTCTTTTGACTGGGCGGTTCAGGCACCGTCAGGCATCGGCGGGAAGATCACTAACGCGTCTCCTGGCATCTTGATGGTGTGCATTGGGGTGTTCCTCGCGTGGAGGATTGTTGAACAGCCGCACCTCAGCGTGCGCACCGGATTTGCGAGCTCGTCAACCACCGACAATCGCGCGAGATAGAGGAGCAACCATGATCGGCTACGTTACACTCGGCACCAACGATCTCTCGCGCGGAGCGGCGTTTTACGACAAGATCGCCGCAGCACTCGGCGTGTCGCGCATGATGGAGAACGAGAACTTCATCGCGTGGGGCACACCCGGCGGCGGCGCTGGCATTGGCCTCACCAAGCCGTTCGACGGCAATGCCGCGAGCGTCGGCAACGGCGCCATGGTCGCGCTTGAGTGCAAGGACCGCGCGCAAGTCGATGAAATCTACAACCTCGCCATCTCACTCGGCGGCACATGCGAAGGCCCGGCAGGCGAGCGCTGGCCAGGCTTCTATGCCGGTTACTTCCGCGATCCGGACGGCAACAAGCTCAACGCCTTCATCATGGGCTGAGCATCATTCCCTCCCCGTGAGAGGAGGGTGTCGTGAAGCGCGCTTCACGACGGGTGGGGCGGCAGCGCCATTGCTTGAAAATGCCGCGCCTCTACCCCGCCCGTCAGTTTCCGCTATGCGCAAACTGACAGGCGCCCCTCAAGGGGCGGGAACGAGGGTTTGCATTGCGGGGAACGTGGGCTAGGACCCATCCCGAAACCCAATTTTCCAGGCCAGGGGGCCAGTTTGTCCATTCTCGTCAACGCTTCGACGCGCGTCATTTGCCAGGGCTTCACCGGCAAGAACGGCACGTTCCACTCCGAGCAAGCCATCGCCTACGGCACGAAGATGACGGGCGGCGTTAGCCCCGGCAAAGGCGGCCAGACGCATCTCGGTCTACCGGTGTTCAACACCGTCGCTGAAGCGAAGGAAAAAGCCGGCGCCGACGCGACTGTGATCTACGTCCCGCCGCCGGGGGCAGCCGCCGCTATTGAAGAAGCGATCGACGCTGAGATTCCGTACATCGTCTGCATCACCGAAGGCATTCCGGTGCTCGACATGGTGCGCGTCAAGGCGCGACTGGCGAAGTCGAAGTCGAAGCTGCTCGGCCCGAACTGCCCCGGCATCCTGACGCCGAACGAGTGCAAGATCGGCATCATGCCGGGCCAAATCTTCAAGAAGGGCACAGTCGGCGTCGTCTCGCGCTCCGGCACGCTCACCTATGAAGCGGTGTTCCAGACCACCAATGAAGGCCTCGGCCAAACCACCGCTGTCGGCATCGGCGGCGATCCGGTGAAGGGCACCGAGTTCATCGACGTGCTCGAACTCTTCCTCGGCGATCCCGAAACGAAGTCGATCATCATGATCGGCGAAATCGGCGGCGCGGCCGAGGAAGACGCAGCGCAATTCCTCGCCGACGAAAAGAAGAAGGGCCGCTGGAAGCCGACCGTCGGCTTCATCGCCGGCCGCACCGCCCCTCCCGGCCGCCGCATGGGCCACGCGGGTGCGATCATCGCCGGCGGCAAAGGCGACGCGGAAAGCAAGATCGCCGCAATGGAAGCGGCAGGCATCGCCGTCGCGCCGCACCCGGCTGCGCTGGGGCGGACGATGAGCGAGCTGTTGAAGGGCTAAGTCTGTGGAGGCCACTCGCTATTTTGCCGAGCAGGTCCTTCGAAAGCGGCCGTATCTCACGGAAGAGATGTGCCGACAGGTGCTAGCGTCACCGCTTCATCGGGTGGTGCAAGACGACGGTCGGGTCAGGCTTTGGGGCAAGGTCACAGACCCGCGCGACGGTTCGGAGCGCATTCTTCGCGTCGTTGTGCTAGATGGATCGCCGAACTCTGCATAACGCCTTTTTCGACCGAGATTTCGAAGCGCCATGAAGCTCCATTATTATCCTGAGACTGACAGTCTCTATATCGAGCTGAAAGATACTCCCGGCGCCGAAACCAAGGCGGTTGCCGACGGTGTTAATCTCGATCTCGACCAAGACGGCGATCTCGTCGGCTTTGACATCGACAACGCCTCCAAGCGCTTTGACCTGACCAAACTAGAGGCGGCCTCACTGCCGATCGCTGACGAATAAGCAGCCCTGCGCCAATGCAGCCCTTCAATCCGTCACCGACGCGCTTTAAGAGGCGTACTTCTCAGGGTCCGCGCCTATATTTTACATGCGGTTCCAGTGATTTCCGAGAGGTCGATGGTCCATGGCGGACGGCGCGCGCAGCTTATCCAACGTAGCTCTGCTGGAGACGAGCTTTCTCCACGGCGCCAACGCGACGTTCGTTGAGGAGATGCACGAGCGCTTTCTCAACGATCCGGCCTCGGTCGATCAGTCGTGGCGCACCTTCTTTCAACAACTGAAAGACGATCCGGAAGCGATCCGCCAAGCCGTGCGCGGGCCGTCCTGGTATCGCCCCGAACTGGCGCAACCGCAGACGACCGAAACCACGAAATTGATGGACGGCAATTGGGGTGGCTTGAACGAGCGCATCGAGCGCAAAGTAGCCGCGCGTTTGCCGAGCGCGTCTCCGCAAGATGTACAACTTGCAGCGCGCGATAGCGTGCGCGCGCTGATGATGATCCGCGCCTATCGCGCGCGCGGTCATCTTGCAGCCAATCTCGATCCGCTTAGCATCGAGCCGCGCCCGCCGGCGCCAGAGCTCGATCCGGCAAACCACGGCTTTGGCCCCAACGATCTCGATCGTCCGATCTTCATCGACGGCGTGCTTGGTTTGCAGACTGCCACCGTCAACGAGATGCTGGCGATCCTGAAGCGCACCTATTGCTCGACTGTCGGCATCGAGTTCATGCACATCTCTGATCCGGCCGAAAAGAGCTGGCTGCAAGAGCGCATCGAAGGTCCGGACAAAGCGATCGCGTTCACGCCAGAAGGCAAGCGCTCGATCTTGAAGAAGCTGCTTGAAGGCGAGGGCTTCGAGAAGTTCGTGCACAAGCGCCATCCGGGCACAAAGCGCTTTGGTCTCGATGGCGGCGAAGCCATGCTTCCTGCGCTCGAACAAATCATCAAGCGCGGCGGTGCGCTTGGCGTGCGCGAAATCATTTTCGGCATGGCGCACCGTGGGCGTTTGAACGTGCTCGCCGCTGTGATGGGCAAGCCGTACCAAGCGATTTTCCATGAGTTTCAGGGCGGTTCTGCAACGCCCGACGACGTGCTCGGCTCCGGCGATGTGAAGTACCATCTGGGGGCCTCAAGCGATCGCAGCTTCGACGGCAACAACGTCCACCTCTCGCTCACTGCCAATCCATCGCACCTCGAAATCGTCAATCCAGTCGTGCTCGGCAAAGCCCGCGCTAAGCAGGCTAAGCGCGCGACGTGGACGGAAGAAGGCGAAGCGTTACACGAATTGCGCGCCGGCGTGATGCCGCTTTTGATTCACGGCGATGCTGCGTTTGCGGGGCAGGGCGTTGTCGCCGAGTGCTTTGCGCTCTCCGGTTTGCGCGGTTACCGCACCGGCGGCACCATGCACTTCATCATCAACAATCAGATTGGCTTTACGACCGCGCCGCACTTTTCGCGCTCGTCGCCGTACCCGTCTGATGTTGCACTGATGGTGCAAGCGCCGATCTTCCATGTGAACGGCGACGATCCGGAAGCTGTTGTGTTCGCCGCTAAGGTCGCGACCGAGTATCGCCAGCTCTTTGGCAAAGACGTCGTCATCGACATGTTCTGCTATCGCCGCTACGGCCACAATGAAGGCGACGATCCGACGATGACGCAGCCGATCATGTATCGGAAAGTGCGCGATCAGCAGACGACGTTGCAGCTCTATAGCGATCGCTTGATCAAAGAAGGCCTCGTCACGCAGGCCGAAATCGATGCTTGGCACGACGAGTTCAACGCGTTTCTCGATATCGAGTTCGACGCCGGCAAAGCGTTCAAGGTCAACAAGGCCGATTGGCTCGATGGCGATTGGTCCGGCTTTGCCCTGCCGACTGATGACGAGCGCCGCGGCAAAACTGAAGCGCCGCTTGCAAAGCTTCGCGATATTGGCCGCCGCATCACCGAAATTCCGCGCGATTTCGACATGCACAAAACCGTACAACGCGTCATCGAAGCGCGCCGCAAAGCGATCGATGAGGGCCATGGCATCGATTGGGCGCTGGGCGAGCATTTGGCGTTCGCGACACTGCTCGATGAAGGCTTCAACGTGCGCCTGAGCGGCCAGGATTCTTGCCGCGGCACGTTCAGTCAGCGCCACTCTCACTTTGTCGATCAGACGAACGAAAATCGCTACACGCCGCTCAATCATATTCGCGCTGACCAAGCGCACTTCGAAGTGATTGACTCGCTGCTGTCCGAAGAAGCGGTGCTTGGTTTCGAGTACGGCTATACGCTCGCTGAACCGAAAACGCTCACGCTCTGGGAAGCGCAGTTCGGCGATTTCGTGAACGGCGCACAAGTCGTGATCGATCAGTTCATCTCGTCTGGCGAACGCAAATGGTTGCGCATGTCTGGTCTCGTGATGCTCTTGCCGCACGGCTATGAAGGGCAGGGGCCAGAGCATAGCTCGGCGCGCCTTGAACGCTTTTTGCAGCAGTGTGCTGAAGACAACATGCAGATCGTCAATTGCACGACGCCTGCGAATTACTTCCACGCGCTGCGCCGCCAAATGCATCGCGGCTTCCGCAAACCGCTGATCGTCTTCACGCCGAAATCTCTGCTGCGTCACAAGAAGTGCGTCTCGACTTTGGAAGAGATGGCCGAAGGCTCGTCCTTCCATCGCGTGCTCTGGGATGACGCTCAGATCAACAATGGAAACACCACGATCAAGCTGAAGGGCGATAGCGAAATACGTCGCGTCGTCGTGTGCTCGGGCAAGGTCTATTATGATCTTCTCGATGAGCGCGAGAAGCGCGGCCTCAATGACATCTATCTGCTGCGGCTCGAGCAATTCTATCCGTGGCCGATGAAGTCGATCATGCATGAATTGGCGCGCTTCCCGAACGCCGAACTCGTGTGGTGCCAAGAAGAGCCCAAGAATATGGGCGGCTGGATGTTCGTCGATCCGTGGATTGAGCTCACGCTTGAGAAGATGGATGTGAAAGCCAAACGCGCCCGCTATGCCGGCCGCCCGGCGAGCGCCTCGACGGCTGCGGGCCAGATGTCGAAGCACTTGAAGGAACTCGAAGCGCTGCTGGAAGCGGCGCTCGGATGAGTACCGTCACGGGATCCTGCCATTGCGGCGCCGTTCGCTTCGAAGTCGAAGAACCGACTTGGGTGATGGACTGCAATTGCTCTAAGTGTCGGCTCTATGGCGCGCTCTGGGCCTACTATCCGCAGCGCGAGATCATCTTCGCATCGAAGCCCGACACATTCAGCTATATGTGGGGTGATCGAGATCTTGAGTTTCACCATTGCCGCACCTGCGGTTGCGCAACACATATGACGCAAGTCGGAACTGACGATGCTGCGAAGATTGCAGTCAACGCACGTTTGATCCGCGGCCTCGATCCTAAACGCACGCAGCTCGTGCAAAAGAACAATGGTAATGACGGTGTGTTCTGGACCAAAACAGATCAGCCGGTGTTGCCAAGCCATGATGCGCCACCAAACAACTGAGTGATGTGAGATGACCGATATTGTTGTGCCGACACTCGGCGAAAGCGTTTCTGAAGCGACCGTCGCCAAGTGGATGAAGAAGGCCGGCGATGCCGTTCGCAAGGACGAGACGCTTGTTGAACTTGAGACGGATAAAGTCTCCGTCGAAGTCTCGGCGCCGGAAGCTGGCGTGCTTGGCGAGATTTTCGCAGCCGAAGGCGCTACGGTAACGATTGGCGCCATCCTCGGCCGCATGGGCGGAGCAGGGACTCAACCGGCTGCTGCCGCACCCAAAGTTGAAGCGCCGAAAGCCGCACCGCCTGCGCCGCAACCCGCCGCTAGCAACGGCGCCGCCAAGCCAACGCCACCGTCCGTGCAACGCATCGCTGCTGAAAGCGGTGTTGATGTTTCTGGCTTGAGTGGCTCCGGCAAGGATGGACGCCTGACGAAGTCCGATGCGCTCGCCATCATCGAAGGCCGCGCCGCCTCGCAAGCTCCAGCTGCTCAACCTTCGCAACCGCTCGTTGCGCGTGCTGTTGGCGAACGTGAAGAGCGTGTGCCGATGACGCGTTTGCGCCGCACGGTCGCGCGCCGTTTGAAGGAAGCGCAAAATACGGCGGCGATGCTGACGACGTTCAATGAAGCCGACATGTCGGCGATCATGGCGGCGCGCAATAAGTATAAGGACACGTTCGAACGCAAGCATGGCGTGAAGCTTGGCTTCATGTCGTTCTTCGTGAAGGCCTGCATCGCCGCTCTGAAAGAGATTCCGAACGTCAACGCTGAGATCGATGGCGACGACATTATTTATAAGAACTTCTACGACATCGGCATTGCTGTTGGCACTGATCGTGGTTTGGTCGTGCCGGTGGTGCGTGAAGCCGACATCAAATCGATGGCCGAGATCGAGAAAGAAATCGGCGAGCTGGGTTTGAAGGCGCGCGATGGCCATCTGAAGCTGGAAGACTTGCAGGGCGCTACGTTCACGATCTCGAACGGCGGCGTCTATGGGTCTCTCATGTCGACGCCAATCTTGAACGCGCCGCAGTCTGGCATCTTGGGCATGCACAAAATCCAAGAACGCCCGGTCGTGGTCGACAAACAGGTCGTTGTCCGCCCGATGATGTATCTGGCGCTCTCTTACGATCACCGGATTGTCGACGGCAAAGAAGCCGTGACGTTCTTGGTGCGCGTGAAAGAGGGCCTTGAGGATCCCGAGCGGATGCTGCTCGACCTCTAAGCGGCGCGCGCTGCTGATTGGCGGCGATAGAGCATTTCGAGATCGCGATCTTCTTGATCGCGTTCGGCTTGCAGCTTTGCTTCGCGATCGTTGGCGTCGCGCAGATCGCGCGCGAGCGTTTCGAAAAATGAACCGACAGGCACGAGGCCCGGTGTACGGCTGAGTTTCGCGACTTGCATAAGGCAACCTCCAAATTGCCCGCCCGCGAAATCAATGTGTGAAACACGAAGCTGTTCGCGTTTCGCGCGCGTATCGGTGTGGATAACTATTTCCGCTCCATGTGCAGCACGGTCAGCGCAAGTCCGCCCAGTGAGATGATCGGCACGGCGATGATCATCAGACCAGCGATCATGTTCACGATGGCGTAGCCTTCCGATGCAGGAACCAAAGCGCCACCAGGTGCTAGGCTCAAGCCCGCTGCAAAACCCCAAGCGCCGCAGAGCAAACGCAGACCACCGGACATGCCGGTGAGCGTTCGGAAAGCGCCGGTCATCAGCAAAGCCGCGCCTAGCATGAGTTGCCAACTCAGGACGCTCCAACTCAGCTGCAACACCGCAAAGCCAGCGAAGAACGCTCCCATCGCGAAGGCCGTGATCGCGCTTAAGCGGCCCATCCACATCATTGGGGTCATTGCGCCCTCCTTTTCCCCAGAGAGAAGAGTCTGGAATCTAAGTGTTTTCTACTCCCCATTGGCGTTGCGCAATGAGTGCGTATAGTTTGGGGAAGACGTCGCCGCTCGGGGGAGCGGCGGGGAGGGGACGTTCATGACCTTTATTCTGCGCTGGCCATCCATTCTGGTGCTTTTGGCCCTCGTTCTTCTCTGCGTTGCTGGCGCGCTCGGCGCGGCTGGCTTGATCGCTGATTTTCAGGCGCCGGCTGTGGGTGTCGAACAAGTCGATGTCCAAGTGGCTGAAGCGCAAGCCGCTGCCGCTGAAACGGGTGCGGCTGAAGCCAGCTGGATCGATGTTGGCTTGCTTGCGGGTGCTGCCCTCTTTTTCCTGATCGCTGCGGTGCGCTTGATGCGCCGGACGCAAGCGTTTTGGACCTGGCTGCTTGGCTTTGCGCTTTATGGCGGCCGCTGGGCTTACGCGCAGCAGGACGGTCTTATGCCGACGATTCAGGGCATCGACCCGAACGCTTATCTCGCGCCGCAGGAACTCCTGAACGATCTCGGCTCGCCGACCTTTCAAGTTGGCATCCTTGGCATCGTGCTCATCGTCGGCCTCTTCATCTTCATCATCGACGCCGCTGATCGCGCCTATTGGGACAAGCAGGGCGCTTAATCGCCTTCGCGCCGCCCACAACGCTTGGGTGGCATGCGCAAGAAGCGGGTTTGATCCCGTCGCTCTCGCGACTATGTTCCGCGCAAATCGAACAGCGCTGGAGCATGCATGTCGTACGATCTCGTCATCATCGGGGGCGGCCCGGGTGGCTACAGCGCCGCCATTCGCGCAGGCCAGCTCGGGCTGAAGACGGCGATCGTCGAAAGCCGCGGCAAGCTTGGTGGGACGTGCCTCAACGTCGGCTGCATTCCGTCGAAAGCGCTGCTGCACGCGAGCGAGTATTACGAAGCGGCGGCGAAGACGTTCCCAATGATGGGCGTCAAGATCACCGGCCTTGAGCTCGATCTGCCGCAGATGCTGAAGCAGAAAGAAGATGCGGTCGAAGGTTTGACCAAAGGCATCGAGTTTCTGATGCGCAAAAACAAGGTCGATTACGTCAAAGGCTTTGGTCGCATCGCTGGCGCCGGCAAAGTTGAAGTCACCGGCGCTGACGGCGCCAAGCAAACGCTCGCGACCAAGAACATCTTGATCGCAACCGGCTCTGTGCCGACGCCGCTGCCGGGGATCGAAATCGACGAAGAGCGTGTTGTGACCTCGACGGGCGCGCTTTCTTTGAGCCAAGTGCCGGCCAAGATGATTGTCATCGGCGCGGGCGTGATTGGGCTTGAGCTTGGCTCGGTGTGGCGCCGCTTGGGTTCGGAAGTCACCGTGGTTGAGTTCTTGGACAAGATCACGCCGACGATGGACAACGAAATCTCCACGGCGTTTCAGCGCACGCTGAAGAAGCAGGGGATGAAGTTCGAGCTTGGTCATAAGGTCACTGGCGTTGAGAAGCTGCGCTCCGGTCTCGAAGTCACGATAGAACCGGCGAAGGGCGGCCAGGCGCGCACGCTCGAAGCTGACGTCGTGCTGGTCGCGATCGGCCGCAAACCGTTCACGGAGGGCTTGGGCCTTGAGACTGTCGGCGTGAAAACCGATCAGCGCGGCTTCATTCCGAACGATCACTTCAAAACCAATGTCGATGGCATCTACGTCATCGGTGATGTCACCACCGGGCCGATGCTTGCGCACAAGGCCGAGGATGAAGGCATCGCTGCGGTGCAGATTATCGCGGGCCAATGGGGCCACGTGAATTACGACATCATTCCGAACGTCATCTACACCGATCCGGAAGTCGCCAGCGCTGGCAAGACTGAGGAAGAGCTGAAAGCCGCGGGCATCGAATACAAAGTCGGCAAGTTTCCGATGATGGCCAATTCGCGCGCGCGCACCAATCATGAGACGGAAGGTCTGGTGAAGGTGCTTGAGGATGCCGCGACCAAGCGTGTTGTCGGCGTGCATATGATCGGTACTGGCGTCGGCGAGATGATCGGCGAAGTCTGCGTGGCGATGGAGTTCGGCGCCAGCGCTGAAGATATCGCGCGCACCTGCCACGCGCACCCGACGATGTCTGAGGCCATCAAAGAAGCCGCCAAGGGCGTTGATGGTTGGACGATGCAGGCTTGAGGTTGTTTCCCTCCCCGGGGAGGGTGTCGCGTAGCGACGGGTGGGGCGGTTGCGCTAAAGTTATCCCACCCGTCAGCTCGTGCTGCGCACGATCTGACACCCTCCCTTTGCAAGGGAGGGATGAGCGGAGATGATCGCGGAAACCTTGGTTGCCGCGTTTTCAAAGAGCAGGGATGTAAATGCCGGCGAGACGTCGGCGGTCCATGATCACGAGCTGTCCGCCGCAACCGGCGCAATCGCGCGCGTGACGACAGCGTCCGCACTCGGCGCAGCAAGCACCAAGCGCGAGCCGGTGAGGCCGCGGCGCAAACGCTTCACGAAATGCGCGATGACGCGTTCGGGATTGCGGAAGGCTTTTGCGATTGATGCGAGTCGTTCGGCCAGCGTGCCGCGTACGCGGATGCGGGCGCTTTTTAGGAAGAGGCGCAGGCGCGAGCGTGTGCGGCGATAGCCGCTGCGCGTGATTGCGGGCCGTCGTGTGCGTAGGGGAGGTGGGCGCAGGCGTTCGGTGGCTGCGATGAAGAGCGCCATCTCGATCCAGCGCTCCATGCGCCAAACATAAGCGCGCAATCGTCTGCTGCCGTTCAGCGCGCCGATGCGCGACACGAGAGCGACGATCCACTCCAACCAAAAGCCAGCCGAGGCGAAAATCGCCTCGAGCCGGATTTGGGATGGATAATTGTTTTTGCGCATGCGTGTGAGTTTAGGCGCGCGCGGGATCGGTCGGATTGATTTTGCGAGGGGTGTTTGGATTCAAGGTGTTGGGCCTGGAATGTGTTGGATAGCGTTCCCCTCGCCCCGCAAAGCGGGGGAGGGGCTAGGGGAGGGGGATGTACCATTGATCAATCACCGTCCCCCTCCCTCGATCCCTCCCCCGCTGCGCGGGGCGAGGGAGGCGTTTGCCTCTGTGAAGATTTCCGATCGCTAACTTTGCAGCGCGCGGGACTTAGCGTTCCCTCATGGCTCGCGAGCAGGGAGGACGGGACTTGCTGACTTTGACGGCGGAGCGTTTGGCGCTGTTGGCGCTGGATCGTGAACTGGCGGCGTTGCAGGCGAGCAGCCGGACGACGTTCTTCAATGCGATCGCGGTGACGCCGGAAGCGTTGTGGCCGCCGGCGCCGTTCGAGGTCGCGGCGTTCGAGTGGGCGGCGAAGAACCTCCAACACGATCCGGACGGTGAAGGCTGGTACGGCTGGGTGATCGTCGCCAACGAAGGCGAACGCGCGCCGCCGCGTTTGGTTGGGATCGCGGCGTTGATTGGCCGACCGGATGATGTTGGCGATGTCGAAATGGCGTTTGGTTTGCTGCCGGATTATCGCGGGCGCGGCTTTGCGCGCGAGACGGTGCGCACGTTGGCGGCATGGGCGTTTGCCAACGGAGCACGTCGTCTGATCGTGCATCTCGATGCAGAAGACGTGCACGCCGCACAGATGCTGACCAAGAGCGGCTTCGCCGATACCGGCGAGATGGAATATCCAGGCGTGGCGCGTTGGGCGATGGAGAGTTCGCTCTAATTCGTCATCCTGGGGCTTCGCGGAACGCGAAGAGCCCAGGACCCAGGGGCCACCAACGCAGTGTTTGCTCTGGATCCTGGGCTCGCACTGCGTGCGCCCCAGGATGACGGAGGAGAACTAGTTTCCCGCCTCGCCGATGACGCCCTGCACGGCGGCTTGCGTCGCACATTGCACGAGCGCGTCGCGCGTTGTGGGATCAACGTTTTGGGCTTCTTCAGCGGCAGTTTCTAAGCCTTCGCCTTCGCCTTCGACGGTCCGGCGCGCGACGCCGGTGATGGCGTCTAGATGCTCTTGCGTGATCTCAGGGCCGAGGCGTTCTTGCACGCAACCGCAGAACGCTTCGGACTGACCAGCAAGCACGCAGGCGGTGCGCGTATCGACTGCGCCGCGCGCGGCTTCGATGGCTTGGCCGCCAATGTCGGAGGCTTGTTGCTGGATTTGCTCGACGTCAGGAACATCGCAGGCTGCGAGCAGAGCGAGAGCGGCGAGGGCGGAGAGTATTCTCATGCGTGCGAAAATGGCGGACGAGCGCGCGCGCTGCAAGCGACGCAATGTCACTCCGCTGCGCTGATCAAGGATTGCAGGCGGTTCAGATAATCGATCCAGGCGTTGCGGCCGGATTTGGTGAGGTGGACGAGCGTCAGCGGTTTTTTGCCGGAGAAGGTTTTCTCGATTTTCACGTAGCCGGCCTCTTCGAGCTTCGAGAGATGCGTCGAGAGATTGCCGTCAGTGGCGTTGACCTTGGCTTTGAGTTCAACGAACGGCGCAGGCGAGACGGTTGAGAGATACGCCATCACGCCCAGCCGCAAGCGGCCGTGGATGGCGTCGTCGATGGCGGTGTGATCGAAGCGGCTCACACGATGGCCGACGGTTCGCGCTTCAGCAGAACGAGGCCCGGCCAGGTCAGCACCAGCACGCTGCCGATGGCGGCATAGAGATAAGCCCATGGCGCGTTGGCGAAGAGGCAGAGCGTGAGCGCGACGCCGGCGCTCAGCCAGGCAAAGCGCTTCAGCCAGCCGTGATTGGAGAGGTCGGCGGACGCGAACAACGCTGCGCCATAGATCGCAAAGGCGGCGCCGAAGATGGCGTTGGGCGCAGTGTTGTCGCCGGTCAGCATCATGCGTGCGATCGAGCCTACGACGATCGCCATCAGCGCGATGCCTGCGCCGGTCCAGACCGCTCGTTCAGCGCGTGCGCCGATCGTGGTGAGGCCGGGCTTGTCGCGCGTGCGGGCGCGCAAGGCGACCATGCCAATGCCTGCGATGATGCCGTAGCTGATCCAGACTAGTGCAAAACTCTGTGGCGCGAGGTTCTGGCTGAGCACAAACCAATGCGCGGTGAAAGCGCAGGCGTTCAGAATGCCCCAGAACGTAAGATATGCGCCGCCGAGTAGAGGCGCGTGGCGGCCTTCTTCGGCGAGCGTGCGCGCGTAGGCTAAGTCTTGCAGCAATTCCTCGCGGGTCATTGCGCCGCTCCATCAACTTTGAAATGCAAAGTAAGTGGAGAAAGCGCTAACGTCAAGCGAGGCGTTGCGGGTGTGAGCGGGAAGGGGTGTGTCGCGAAGGCGACGAAGGGATCAGCGTTTGAGACGGGTAAGTCTGCGGCGTTCGATGCGGGAGCGTGGGCTTCTTATGACCGGAGAACGCATGCGATCCTTTGTGTGATGATCAGCAGCTTGTAAGAACGGCGAAGGGGGATGCTTGCGCATCCCCCCTGCCAACTTCGCTTTAGACCGTGACCGGCGCCGGAGCGGCGACTGGCTTCACGCGGCGCGCCATCTTGCGCTTCGCCGGCTTCTTGGCGGCCTTCTTGGCAACCTTCGCCTTGCGGACGGTCTTCGTCTTCTTCACGGCCTTCTTTGCAGTCTTCTTCGCGGTCTTCTTGGCGACCTTGCGAACTGACTTCTTCGCAACCTTGCGGACGGTTTTCTTGGCGGCCTTTTTGGCGACCTTCTTAACTTTCTTAGCCATTGTCATTTCCTCGTGTTTCTTGCGTTGGGTACTGGGTTGGATGAGAGTTCTTGAGTGACTCTCGATGCTGTTGGTTTTGCAGCAATTTGGTTTGCAAGTAGTTTCCGCAAGTAGTCGCGCGATTTTTTCTTGGCGCTCTACTGTGCTGCTTCGAGACATATGCATTGTTGCTCTGCGCGCCTTGAAAACAAAGGCGCGCACGCGTGTGAGCGCGCGCAAAAATCGTCACGCGCGTGGGTGAGCGCGGCGATACAGCTGCAAAATTTTTTGCGCTTCGACGCTCGTGTAGCTCTGAGTTGTCGACAGCGATTCGTGTCCGAGCAGCTCTTGGATGGCGCGCAAATCGCCGCCATTGGCGAGCAAATGCGTCGCGAAAGAGTGCCGCAAAGCGTGCGGTGTGGCGCTCGAAGGTAAACCCAAATGCGTCCGCAGACGCTCCATCAGGGCTTGCGCCATGCGTGGTGAGAGCGCCCCGCCACGCACGGCGCGGAAGAGTGGCGCGTCCTCGGTGAGCGCATATGGGCAGAGTTGGACGTAGTGATCGATGGCCTCGCGGCCCGGTGCGATCAGGGGAACAATGCGCTCTTTGCCGCCTTTGCCGACGATGCGTAGCGTCTCCGACAAGGGCAGATCACCGCCGGTCAGCGATAAGGCTTCCGAGATCCGCAAGCCGGCCGCGTAGAGCAGGGTGAGCAGTGCTGCATCGCGCGCGCCGATCCACTCTTCGTTGGCTTGGTCAGTGGCTTCAGCGATTAGATTGCGGGCGCTGGCTTCGCTGACAGGCCGCGGCAAGCTGCGCTTCAAGCGTGGGCCGCGCACCAGCGCAAGCCGCGCATTGGTGAGCCCGTGGCGGCGTTCGAGGAAGCGATAGAAGCTGCGGATTGCTGCTAAAGCGCGGGAAATCGAGCGATCGGAGAGCGCGTCGTCGCCTTGGCGGCGGTGGGCTAGGTAAGCGCGCAGATCGCGTGGTTCGAGCTCGGCTAGATCTTGCGCACTCGCCTCGCCGCCGAGGTGATGCATGAGAAAGCCAAGGAACGCGGCGACATCGCGCTGATAAGCGTCGAGCGAATTGTCTGCAAAACGCCGCTCATCGCGCAGATGCGCGATCCAGAGTTGGAGGAGATTGGCGGCGGACATGGTGAGAAGCTTAGTGGCGACACCCTAACCGTTGATAACTCTTCAGTCATTCCAGACACGCGGAGCGTGATCTGGAATCCAGGGCCGCGCGCGGAGTGTTTGCTCTGGATTCCAGATCGACCTCCGGTCGTCTGGAATCCAGGGCGCTTACCGCGCGACGTGTCTCAGCCAGTATTCGTAGTGAAAGTGCAGATGCCCGTCGTCGATCGTGTAGCGCGGGGCTGGGAGGCGTGCGCCGTCGTGATCGAGCATGCCTTCGGGCACGCGCCACGGGCTGCGGCCGGTTGCGCGCAATGCGGTCAGTTCGGCGTTGAATGTCGCGTACTGGCGCAAGCTGAGATCGAGCGAGAACTCGGCGTTCGGGTAAAAGCCGTTCTCAAGCCGTGAGGCGAGCGCGCAGGCAAAGCCTGCAAGCTTTTGTTCATGCGCGGGCGCTGGCGACGTGAAACGTGCGGGTCGCAAGCTGCAGAGCGCATAGAGTGCAGTCGCGCGGTCGCAATGGCGCTGGCTGGTGATCCAGTCGATCTCTGTGAAGCCATGATCCCAGCGCCAGCGGCGCACGATCTCGTGCCAATCGTCGGCGCTCATTTGTTGGATGAGTTGGAGCTTGGTCTCGCCAACAAGATCGAGCGGCGTATCGCGACATTCGCGCCAGCGGCTGTAGTGTTTGCGCCGGGCCATGTCGGCGGCTTCGCGGGGGGCTAAGTCCGCGACAATGGCCCGGCGCGCCGCGACGAGTGCATCGCGGAACGAAGCTTCGTGACGCCAGCGTTTCAGCGTCGCGCGGAAGGCGTCGTGCTTTTCAAAGCAGCTGACATAGGCCGCGCGCATGCGATGAAGACCGAGCCCATCGGGCTGTTTTTCATATTCCGTTATCCAATCCACCAGCGCACGGAAGTGCACATATTGCGGCGGGACGGGCTCATCGGCGTAGGCGTCGTCGTATTGATGATAGAGCGCACGCAAGGTTGCAGCGGTCGCGCCTTCCGGTGCGAAGGTCGCGAACAGGCCGTCATGGCTGCGCCCCGGCAAATGCGGCGGCGCAAGGCGAGAGATGAGGTGCTCCAGCATGCGGCCGGACGCTTGCGCGCCCATGCCTAACGCTTAGCAAGAAGGCAGGGTAAAGGCGCGTTGAGTCACGCGAAGGACACGGCTGTTTCGAGTCATCCCGGGCAAGCGTAGCGCGACCCGGGAGCCAGAACTACGAGCGCCGCAGTCGCCCTGGATCCCGGCTCTCCGCTTCGCTGCGGCCGGGATGACTCAAGTGGCTTCCAACGAATCTCTCAAGTCCCTAGATTCATCCCGAAATGTCCACAAACGCCCGCCGCCGCGCCTTGGATGCGTCGTTGAAGAAGCAGCGCTCGCCTGCGCCTGCTGGGCCGCTGTTTGCGGTGGCCGAGGAGGGCGCCGAGTTTGTGCTAGACACTTTGGACAAAGTGTCGGTGCAGTTTCCGCTGCCTTTGCCTGAGCCGTTCGATTATCGCGCGCCGTCGTCGCTGAATATCGAGCCGGGCGCGCATGTGATTGCGCCGATCGGGACGCGGCTGGTGCGCGGTGTTGTGTGGGCGGTGGAGCGCGAGCATCCGGGTGCTGCAAACCTCAAAGCAATTGAAGAGGTTTTGCCGGGCTCGCCGGTGCCGGAGATTTCGCGTCAGTTCGTGGACTGGGCGGCGAAGTATCTCGTGCGCTCGCCGGGCGATATTTTGCGCATGGTCGCGCGCTCGCCGGATGCGTTGTTTCCAGCGCCTACGCATACGGTGTTGCGGCCAACCGGCGAAACGCCGCCGAAGGTAACGGACGCGCGTGCGCGGGTTTTGGAAGAGGCGGCCAAGGAAGAAGTCAGCGCTGCGGAATTGTCGCGGCGTGCGGATGTGTCGTCGGCCGTTGTGAAGGGGCTGGTTGATTGCGGCGCGTTGGCGAAAGTCGAGATCAGCGAAGATCCGCCGTTTCCGGAGCCGGACCTCGCGCGCAGCGGCAAGGCGCTCTCGGATTTGCAAGCGGCGGCGGCGGAGCGTGTCTGCGGTTTCGTGCGCGAAGGCGGCTTCAATGTTTCGCTGCTCGATGGCGTCACCGGTTCGGGCAAGACGGAAGTTTATCTCGAAGCAGCGGCGGAGGCTTTGCAGTCGGCGCCTGACGCGCAAGTCTTGGTGCTGTTGCCCGAAATTGCGCTGACGCAAGCGGCGATGAGCCGTTTCAAGGCGCGCTTCGGTGTCGAGCCGGTGGAGTGGCATTCAGCTATTGCGCAGAAGGCGCGGCGGCGCGCGTTTCGAGAAATTGCAGCGGGCCGTGCGCGTTTGGTTGTCGGCGCGCGTTCGGCGTTGTTCTTGCCGTATCCGAACTTGCGGCTGATCGTGGTTGACGAAGAGCACGATCCTTCGTTCAAGCAGGAAGAGGGCGTCATCTATCAAGCGCGCGATCTCGCGGTGGCGCGCGCCAAGATGGGGTCGTGTGCTGTGATCTTGGCGAGTGCTACGCCGTCGCTAGAAACGTTGGTGAATGCGCAGGCGGGCAAGTATGCGCATGTGCAATTGCCATCGCGCCACGGCACGGCGGAGCTGCCGGATGTTGAACTCGTCGATATGAAGCTCAACGCGCCGGATAAGGGACGCTGGATTTCGCCGCTGTTGATCAAGGGCGCGGCTGAGGCGCTGCTGCGCAATGAGCAATCGCTGTTTTATATGAACCGTCGCGGCTATGCGCCGCTGACGTTGTGTCGCGCGTGCGGTCACAAGATGAAATCGCCTGAGACCGATAGCTGGCTAGTCGAGCATCGCTATTCGGGACGGTTGGTGTGCCACTTGACGGGCTTTTCGATTCCGAAGCCGAAAGCGTGTCCGGAATGTCAGGCGCCGGATTCGTTTACGTCAATCGGGCCGGGTGTTGAGCGCATCGAAGAGGAAGTGCGCGAGTTTTTTCCGAATGCGCGCATCGAGATTTTCTCGTCAGATACGACGCCGAACGGCGATGCGGTGCGCCAGTTGGTGCATCGGATGGAGACGGGCGAGATCGATATTCTGATCGGCACGCAGATTGTTGCGAAGGGCCACAACTTTCCGAACCTGACGTTCGTTGGCGTTATCGACGCCGATCTGGGGTTAAAGGGCGGCGATCTGCGCGCCGGTGAGCGGACGTACCAGCTCGTAAGCCAAGTGACTGGCCGTGCTGGTCGTCATGAAAAGAAAGGCCGCGCGCTCATTCAAACGTACGCACCGCACGAGCCGGTGATGCAAGCACTCGCGGCGCAAGATCGCGACGCGTTCTTTGCAGCAGAGATCGCCGAGCGCGAAGCGGTGGGTATGCCGCCTTATGGACGGCTTGCCGCAGTGATCGTCTCGGCGCCTGACGAGCAGCTGGCGAACGATGCGGCAAAGCTAATGGGGGAGAAGGCGCCGAACGTCGAAGGTTTGGATTTGTGGGGGCCAGCGCCAGCGCCGCTCTCCGTGATCCGCGGCATGCATCGCCGCCGTTTTCTGATCCGCGCTAATCGCGGCGTTGATGTGAGCGCGTTCCTGGCCGCGTGGGCGAGCCGCGTGAAGCTGCACAGCGCCGTACGCGTGCAGATCGACGTTGATCCGTATTCGTTTATGTAGGCCGAAATGGCTATTGCTTGTGGGCCTGGCGCGATAAGCTCAGCGCCGGAGGAAACCCACATGACATATCAGGGACAGTGCTTTTGCGGTGCGGTGAAGCTTGAGGCATCTGGCGATCCAGAAGGCATGGGCTATTGCCATTGCAGTTCGTGCCGTTCTTGGTCCGGCGGACCGGTGAACGCGTTTACGCTGTGGAAGCCGGAAGGCGTGCGCGTAACGAGTGGTGCTGAAAACGTTGCGACTTACAATAAGACGCCTGTCAGTGACCGTAAGTACTGCTCGCTTTGCGGCGGTCACTTGATGACCAATCATCCTGGCCTTGGTGTTGTGGATGTGTTTGCGGCGACGTTGCCAACGTTGGCGTTCGCCCCTGGCCTTCATATAAATTATGCTGAGACCGTGTTGCCGATGAAAGATGGCTTGCCGAAGTTCAAAGACTTTCCGGGCTCATTCGGCGGCACTGATGAGCAAATAGCGGAATAGGAATGCATGACTTACTCGATCTATAGGCTCGCTGGTGTTGCTAGCGTTATGGGCGCGCTGGTGGCGCTGCACCTGACCTTCGGCGGACTGGCTTATGCGCAAGAGGCGCGCACCGCCGAATGGGCGGCAGCCGAGCAGGCGCGGGGGGAGGCGCTGTTTCGGTCGCAGGATTTTGTCGGCGCCGAGGCGGCGCATCGCGCGGCGCTGGAGGTGCGGACGCGCGCTGCCGACCCGAACGGTTGGGCGGAGTCGACGGCGTCTGCGGGTGCGGCGCAATCGTTTCGCGGCATTCGTGCGCGCGACGCTAGTGCGCTAGAGGGTGCGATCGCTGATTATCAATCGGCGCTTGAAGTTTATTCGCAGAGCGAGACGCCGGCTGAATGGTCGAGAACGCAGAACAATCTGGCGACGGCTTATGTGTGGCTCGCGCAAGTGCGCGGCGACGGCAGCGTGGAGCAGCTTGAAGCGGCCGAAGCGGCGTTTCGAAATGTGTTGCTGGTGACGACGCCGGAAGCCGCGCCAGCGGATGCGGGCGTGGTGCTCTACAATATCGGCACGGTGCAGGAGCGGATTGGCGATCGGTTGAGCGGCGATGCGCAGCGTGCGAAGTATCGCGATGCATCGCAGACGTATGCTTCTGCCTTGGATACGCTTCGGCGCGGCGGCAGCTTTGACTATGCCTCAAATGTAGAGCGCCGTGTCAGCCCGTTCATGAACCGCGTCGCGGCGATGGATTGAAGTCATGGCGTACACTCCCTTCGATCTCACCGGTCGCGTCGCCCTCGTCACCGGGGGGAATGGCGGCATCGGGCTTGGCATGGCCGAGGCGCTGGCGCAGGCGGGGGCGGACGTTGAGATTTGGGGCACGAATGCGGAGAAAAATGCGCGCGCGCTGGAGCGGCTGAAGGCGCATGGCACGCGCGTGAATTCGCGGATCGTTGATGTGTCGACGGAAGCGAACGTCGTTGCGGGCTTTGACGCGACGCTTGCCGCGTTCGGCCGGGTCGACGCGTGCTTTGCCAATGCTGGCGTTTCTAATCGCTGGAAGTCGTTCCTCGATATTGGCGGCGAAGATTATCGCCGCGTTATGGCGATCAATCTCGACGGCATGATCTTCACAATGCGCGAAGCGTGCCGGCACATGAAGGCGCGCGCGGAGGCGGGCGATCCGGGCGGTTCGATTGCGGCGGTGGCGAGCTTGGGCGCGCTCTTTGGGGCGGCGCGCAATCAAGATTATACGGCGACGAAAGCGGCCGTGATTTCCGTCACCAACGGCATCGCGGTTGAGTTCGCGCGCTATGGCGTACGCGCCAATGCGATCCTGCCAGGCTGGATCGCGACGGAGATGACGGGCGCCGCGCAAGAGAATGACGTGTTCACGAAGAACGTCATCGCGCGCGTGCCGTACCGGCGCTGGGGTGAGCCGGAAGAGTTCGGCGGCATCGCAGTCTATCTCGCCAGCGACGCATCGCGCTTTCACAACGGCGATTCGATCTTGATCGATGGCGGGTATTCGAAGTTCTAAACGTCGTCCTCGCCAACTGGACCGCCTTCGTTCTCAAGTCGACGTAATTGCTTCACGTCGCGCGCGGTGAAGCGCAGTCGAACGCCTGCGCCAAGGTCGGCATCTTCCGGGATGAACACTGCGCCGGCGGTTTCAAGCGCGGCGCGGAGCTTGGCTTTCGCGTCCTCGCCCGGATCAACATCGCCCGTTTCGAACGCGCGGATCCCAGCCTTCTCCACGCCGGATGCGGTTGCGAGCTGGGCGCGTGGCCATTGCACGAGCACGCGTGCCGCGCGGCAAAGGGGGCCGGTTAGTGTCATGGGTGATGCTCCGCTTCGGCGTGCATCTTAGCGGCGTCAGTCGGCGGTGGCAGGCGAAAAATCGCGCGGCGTTCCGAGTTTGCGTTTGAAGGCGCGCGCCAGAAGCCACATCGACAGCGCGCATTGTGCGACGACGGAGAACACTGAGAGCAGCCAGACGTGGTGGGGCGTAAAGCCTGGCTGTGACGATAGCCAAAGCACGGGTATGACGAAGGTCAGCATCCGCGTAGCGCTGGCGATGAGTGAGGGGCGGGTGTCGCCCATGCCTTGGAAGAGGCTGCCTGCGGCCATCACCAGGCCGCTGAACATGAAGTTCCATGACACGACTTGCAGATAATCGTTGCTGATCGCGAGCACGGCGGGATCGTCTGTGAATGGGCTCGCGAGCAGGGACGGGTTCACGTGGCAGAGGATTGTCAGCGTCAGCATGATGGCCGAGCCGATCAAGGCCGTGACTTTGAATGTCTCGCGCACGCGGTCGTAGCGTTTGGCGCCGAAGTTTTGTCCGGCGATTGGCGCTGCTGCGAAGGCGACAGCCATGGCTGGCAAGAAGATCGATTGCATGATCCGGCCGCCGATGCCGAAGCCTGCTTGCGCTTCTGCGCCGAAGTCGCGGATGACGAAATAGATCACGACGAAGATCGTGAACATCAACAGAAACTCGATCGATGTCGGCAGCCCTATGAAGATGATCCGCTTCCATGCGTCGAACTTCGGCTTCAGCGAATTGAGGTTCAGCCGAAGATACTTTTGCACGCGCGGAAACATGGCGACGAGGCCGATGATGCCGACGACCGATGCAATGGTGCTCGCCCAACCGGCGCCAGCGACGCCAAGTGCTATGCCAGTGCCCCAGCCTGCGATCAGGATCGGTGCGAGAGTGGCGTTGATGATGATGGTGATGGTTTGCAGCACCATGGTCGGCATCGTGACGCCTGCGCCGCGCAGCGCCGATGTCATCGCAGCGGCTGGAAACATGATGGCGAGCGAGGGCAGAAATGCAAAAAGGTAGGCGCGTCCAGCAGCTGCTGTTTCAGCGTCCGCCGTCAATGCATCGACGCTGACGCCGCCGAACGCATAGCCGAGCGCGAGCATGACCGCGCCGAACAGGAGCGACATCGAGATCGCCTGATCGGAAAAGAGATTGGCTTCTGCTTCGTCCTTTTTGCCGACGGCTTGCGCCACCGTCGCCATCACGCCGATGCTGATCAATTGGCTCGCGGCGAGTGCGAGGAAGAACACGTTGCCAGAGGCGCTGACGCCGGCGATCGCGGCACTACCGAGGCGCGAGACGAAATATAGATCGACAATGAAATACATCGTCTGAAAAATCAGACTGATGCCGATGAACGCCGCCATGCTGAGCAAATGCCCAGCGATCGGACCTTCGGTGAGATCGCGCACTCAGAGGTCCTTTATTGAAGCCTGGCGGCTTCACACGAGATTAGCCTCGTCGAAAGCGCAGACGCGCGCAGACTTGATCGGGACTGTAGGGGATGGCTTCGAGTTCGCCATTGGGCAGCGTCTCGAACTGAAGCTGCTGACGTAGGCCGACGATGAACACGCTGCCGTCTGCGGCTTGGTAATGACCGATCGCAGCCGGGCCTTGCGGGCCGCAGAAGAAGGCGCCTGCCGCGCCTTCGCCGCTGACGGAATGGTAGAGCGTCGGCTCTTCTGCGCCGTTCAGACCCATGATCTGTGCGAGTGGGCCGCCCGGCGCTTGGGCGGCGAGATCGTTGTTGGTGTGATTGGCTTGCTGGAAGGTGAGGCGCCGCCCGTCGCTGTGGCGCAACGCAAGTGTGACCACAGGGTCCATACCTTCGGTCCCGGGCCGTTGCGTTGAGACTTCCTCACTGATGCGTTCACCCACTGCGAGCGACGTGGTCGCATTCGCTGCGGTTAGCGTCGTGGTGGTCACCGGCGTGCTGCTTGGTGCGGCGCATGCGGCGAGTGCAAAGCCAGCGGCGGCGAAGAGAAGAGTGCGCATGATCGCTCCTTTAAGTCTTCGTTGCCGCCGCTTTTGCGGCTTTCTTCTTGGCGGAACTGCGCGACAGCATGTTGAGTCCCTCGACCAAAGCCGAGAACGCCATTGCCGCGTAAATGTAGCCCTTCGGCACGTGAACGCCGAAACCCTCGGCGATCAGCACCATACCGATCATCAGCAGGAAGCCGAGCGCCAGCATGACGACGGTTGGGTTCTTGTGGATGAAGTCGGCAACCGGATCGGCGGCCAGCAGCATCACGGTGACGGCAACGATGACCGCGACGAACATGATCGGAACGTGATCGGTCATGCCGACGGCGGTCAGGATCGAGTCGATCGAGAAGACGAGGTCGAGCAGGATGATCTGGAAGATGGTCGCGCCGAAATTGGTGACGACGACCTGCTTCTTGTCGAGCACATCGTCGGTCGGCGTTGGATCGACAGTGTGGTGGATTTCCTTGGTTGCTTTCCACACGAGGAAGAGGCCGCCGGCGATCAAGATGATGTCGCGCCAGGAGAAGGCAGTCTCGAAGGTTGGATTGCCATGTTCGTCAGGGCTGCCAACGATACCGAGATCGAAGACGGGGTAGATCAGGGTCACGATGATCGCGATCGTTGAGAGCAGCACGAGCCGCATGCCGAGCGCCAAGCCGATGCCGATGCGGCGCGCTTGCTTGCGCTGATGCTCTGGCAGTTTGTTGGTTAGGATCGAAATGAAGATCAGGTTGTCGATGCCAAGCACGACTTCCATAATGATCAATGTGATCAGCGCCGCCCAAGCCGCCGGATCCGACAGAAGCGGTCCAATATCCCAATCCATACGAAGCAATCCCCGAAGTTGATCCGCGTGATCTAGGGGATTGGCGGGCGCGCGGGAAGGGTGGTTAGCGCTAGCCCCTCGGCTCTTGCCCGATCTCGAGCAGTGCGTCGTACATTTCGTCGGCGAAGCGCACTAAGGCGACGCTGGCTTTCACCTGCGTTTTCGCTGCGCTCATGGCGGCGAAGCCTTCGGCAATATGGGCGTCACTGGCGCCAGTGACCGCTTCGAGCGCCTTCAAACTGGCGTGCTCAAAGCGGTCAAGGGCGCTGGTGAGGGCCATGCCGGCGTGGGGGATCGCCGTCATGAAAAGGACTATGCACGAGGGAGTTTAAGGTCTCGTTCAGAAGTCTGGTGAATGCGTGAAAACCAAGAGGGGGGTGGGGAGTAGCGAATGGCGAGTGGGGCGCCGCTTGCTCTTATTCGCCACTCACCACTCCCCATTCGCGCCTAAGCGTGGATGTCTCGATCCTTCGTCTCCGGCCAGAAGAAGAACGTGACGATCGCGGCAATCGCTGTCGCAATCGCTGGGAACCAGAGGCCGTTATAGATTGAGCCGGTCGCGGTATTGATGGCAAAGACCGTGGCCGGGAGTAGCCCGCCGAACCAGCCGGTGCCGACGTGATAGGGGAAGCTCATCGCTGTGTAGCGGATGCGCGTCGGGAAGAGTTCGACGAGTGCTGCCGCTTGCGGGCCGTAGAGCGCAGTGGCGGCGACGATGAAGAGCGCCATTATCGCGATGACGCCCCACTTCTCGCTGAACACCCGCGCGATCTCGGCAAAGCTCCAGTTTTGCATCGGACCAGGTGCGGCCGCCGGATAGCCGGCTTCGGTCAACGTTGCGCGCAGACTGTCGTTGAACGCAGTGCGGGTGGCGCGGATTTCGGAGAGCGATTGACCGACAGCGCTGACGCTCTCGATCTCGATGGCGTCGCCGATGCGAATGCGCGCAAGCTGGCCGGGTTCGCCCGCAACGTTCTCATAGCCGACGCCGGCGTTTGCGAGCGCGCCTTTGGCGATGTCGCATGAGGTGGCGAATTGTTGGGCGCCGCCGGTGAGATCGAGCTGGAAGGTACAATCAGCCGGATCGGCGATGACTGTAACCGGCGTTTGTTCGGATGCAGCGGCGAGCGCTGGGTTGCCGGCCTGTGTGATGAAGTGAAAGCCCGGGAAGTAAAGCGCCAGCATCAGCAGCATGCCGAACAGCATCACCGGCTTGCGGCCCACTGAGTCCGAGAGCCGCGCAAAGAAGATATAGAGCGGCGCCGAGATCAGCACGACCGTGATCATGATCAAGTTCACAGTCTGGCTGTCGATGCGGAGGATGCGCTCAAGATAGAACTGCGAATAGAAGTGAGCCGTGTACCAGACGACGCCTTGCGCCATCATCACGCCGAAGAGGGCGATGATCACGATCTTCAGGTTCTTCCACTCGCCAAAGCTTTCCGCATAGGCGCGCTTGGTGACTTTGCCTTCTGCTTTCAGTTTCTGAAACGCCGGGCTTTCTTCGAGCTGCATTCGGATCCACACCGACACGCCGAGCAGACAGATCGAAACCAGGAACGGAATCCGCCAGCCCCATTCACGGAACGCGTCTTCACCGAGGTAGGCGCGTGTTCCCAGCACAACGCCGAGTGCGCCGATCAAGCCGAGCGAGGCGGTGCTTTGAATCCAGCCGGTCGCGGCGCCGCGACGGTTTGCCGGCGCGTGCTCGGCGACATAGATTGCCGCTCCGCCATATTCACCGCCCAGCGCAAAGCCTTGCAGCACGCGGAGCGTCACCAGAAGCACCGGCGCCCAGATGCCGATTGACTCCGCGGTCGGCAGCAGCCCGATGGCGAAGGTCGAAAGGCCCATGATCATGATGGTGATCAGGAACGCGCCCTTGCGACCTGTGCTGTCGCCGATCTTGCCGAACACGAGCGCGCCAATCGGGCGGACGATGAAGCCGACTGCAAACGTCAGCAGCGTAAACACGAAGGCTTGCGCGTCGGGGAGGCCGGCGAAGAAGAGCGGCGCCATCACTGACGCGAGCGCGCCATAGATAAAAAAGTCGTACCACTCGAACACCGTGCCGGCCGCCGATGCGGCGACGACTTGGCGGAGTTTGGCAGGCGTTACGTCAGGGCTGGTCTGCGTCGCTGCAGGCGTATCGGTCATGACTTTGTTTCCCCCGCGCCTGGCTTCAAAAGGCAGGCTCTTTTGTCGCTGATCGGCCGCCCTTGGCGGCGGTTGTCAAGCCGGAACGCACCGTGTTACTCCGCGCGCGCGTCAAAGGGCCCGCGCGATCGAATCGCAGCGGTCTTTGACGTTTGGGTTTTCCCCAAGCGGCGCAATCACCTCAGCTGCGGCTCGCCGAGCTGCCGGCGGGCGACATTAGCGAGATGGACGTGGCAGAAACCTTCGACGGCGAAGCTTCCGAAGCGGCAGAGCGATACGCTCGGGCTGTCTTCGAATTGGCCAAGGATGCCAAGGCCTTAGACGCGGTCGAGCAGGATTTCGTCAAGTTCAGCGCCGCCTGGGCCGAGAGCGCAGATCTGCGCGACGCCGCCCGTTCGCCGCTGATTACGCCAGAAGATAAAGCCGCTGGCCTGACTGCAGTCGCGGCCAAGCTCGGCCTCTCGGATTTGGGCCGCAAGGTCATCGGCGTCGCCGCCCTGAACCGCCGCGCCGGCGAGTTGCCGGGCGTCGCCTCGGCGTACCGTAAGCTGGTCGCCCGCGAGCGCGGCGCCCGCCAAGTTGAGATCATCTCGGCCCGCCCAATGGGCGATGCCGAAAAAGCCGCCATCGTCGACGCCCTGAGCAAGCAGCTCGGCGCCAAGGTGGAAGCCGAAACCAGTGTCGACGACAGCCTGATTGGCGGCTTCGTCGTGCGCGTCGGCTCCCGCCAGTTCGACGCATCCGTAAAAGCCAAGCTGGACGCGCTGCGTCTGGCCCTGAAGACCGCCTAAAGAGGAAAAGAGCCACATGGACGTCCGCGCCGCAGAAATCTCCGCAATCCTCAAAGAGCAGATCAAGGGCTTCGGCACTGAAGCTAAGGTCGCTGAGATCGGCCGCGTGCTGAGCGTCGGCGACGGTATCGCCCGCGTCTATGGCCTGGAAAAAGTCCAAGCCGGTGAAATGGTCGAGTTCCCGGGCGGCATTAAAGGCATGGCGCTGAACCTCGAGCGCGACAATGTCGGCGTCGTTATCTTCGGCGAAGACCGCAATCTGAAAGAAGGCGACACCGTTAAGCGCCTCGGCGAAATCGTCGACGTGCCGGTCGGCAAGGCTCTGCTTGGCCGCGTCGTCAACCCGCTGGGCGAGCCGATCGACGGCAAGGGTCCGATCGCATCGACCGAGCGCCGCACCGTTGACGTGAAAGCGCCGGGCATCATTCCGCGTAAGTCGGTGCACGAGCCGATGCAGACCGGCATCAAGGCCATCGACGCATTGATCCCGATCGGCCGCGGTCAACGCGAATTGATCATCGGCGACCGCCAAACCGGCAAGACCGCCGTCGCACTAGACGCCATTCTCTATCAACGTGAAGCGCACGAAAACAACGCGCCGGAGAGCGAGAAGCTCTACTGCATCTACGTCGTCATCGGCCAAAAGCGCTCGACGGTGGCCCAGCTCGTGAAGACGCTCGAAGACAAGGGCGCGCTGCAATATTCGATCATCGTCGCCGCCACTGCCTCGGAACCTGCGCCGCTGCAATTCATCGCGCCGTTCGCTGGCTGCGCCATGGGCGAATATTTCCGCGACAACGGTATGCACGCGCTCATCATTTATGATGACTTGTCGAAGCAGGCCGTTGCGTATCGTCAAATGTCGCTGCTGCTGCGCCGCCCACCGGGCCGTGAAGCGTATCCGGGCGACGTCTTCTATCTGCACTCCCGTTTGCTCGAGCGCGCCGCGAAGCTGAATGAAGATAATGGGTCAGGTTCGTTGACGGCGCTGCCGATTATCGAAACGCAAGCCAACGACGTTTCGGCCTACATCCCGACCAACGTGATCTCGATCACCGACGGACAGATCTTCTTGGAAACCGAACTCTTCTTCCAAGGTATCCGCCCGGCGTTGAACGTCGGTATTTCGGTGTCGCGCGTCGGTGGTAACGCCCAGATCAAAGCGATGAAGCAAGTCGCCGGCCCGCTGAAGGGCGAACTGGCGCAGTACCGCGAAATGGCCGCGTTCGCGAAGTTCGGCTCCGATCTCGACGCCGCAACGCAACGCTTGCTCAACCGCGGCGCGCGTCTGACGGAATTGCTGAAGCAACCGCAATTCTCACCGGTCCCGGTCGAGGAGCAGATCGTGCTGATTTATGCCGGTACGCGCGGTTACCTCGACAAAATCGCCGTTGCTGACGTTGGCCGCTACGAGAGCGAGCTTCTGTCGTGGGTGCGCACCAAGAAGGCCGACCTCTTGAAGGCGATCGTCGACAAGAAAGACATCGGCAAGGACGGCATCGAAGACAAAATCAAAGCCGCGCTGACCGAATTCGGTTCGACGTTCGCTTAAGGGGCCCTGATGCCGAGCTTAAAAGAGTTCCGCAATCGTATCGCCAGCGTGAAGTCCACGCAGAAGATCACGAAGGCGATGCAGATGGTGGCGGCAGCCAAGCTGAAGCGCGCGCAAAGCGCCGCTGAAGCTGCGCGTCCGTACGCCGATCGCATGGCGCGCGTGATCGCCAACCTTGCATCGGCGGTGTCGGGCGAGAGCGCGCCCTTGCTGCTGCGCGGCAATGGCAAAGATCAAGTGCATCTGCTCGTCGTGATGACGAGCGAGCGTGGCTTGTGCGGCGGCTTTAACACTCAGATCGTGCGCGCTGCGCGCGAGAAGATCGATGAGCTGCTGCGTGCTGGCAAGACGGTGAAGATTCTCGCTGTCGGCAAGAAGGGCCGCGATCAGCTGCGCCGTCTGCATGGCGATAAGATCGTGCGTTACGTCGACCTCTCGACGCACCGCAATATCGGCGCCGACGCTGCACATAGCGTCAGCGAGGCGCTGCTCGAACTTTTCCATGCGGCGGGTGAGTTCGATGTCGCGACGATGTTCTTCTCGCGCTTCCAATCGGTGATCAGCCAAGTGCCAACGGCGCTGCAACTGATCCCAGCGCGCGCGCCGGAAGGTGTGACGCCGCCTGATTTGAAGGGCGCGGTGTATGAGTACGAGCCAAGCGAAGATGCGATTCTAGAAGCGCTGCTGCCGCAATATCTGAACGGTCAGATTCTGCAGGCGCTGCTGGAGAACCAAGCCGGTTTCTACGGCGCGCAAATGAGCGCGATGGACAACGCCACGCGTAACGCAGGCGACCTCATCCGCAAGCTGACGCTCCGCTACAACCGTCAGCGCCAAGCGAACATCACAAAAGAACTGATCGAAATCATCTCTGGTGCGGAGGCGCTCTAATGGCTGACACGCTCTATAAAACTAAAGCGATCTCGCAAGGCGGCCGCGCTGGCGGAAAAGTCGCGTTGGCTGAAGGCGGGCTCTACTTTCACATGGAGCACTCGAAGGGCCTCGGCGGCACCGGCGAAGGCGCCAACCCCGAGCAGCTGTTTGCGCTTGGCTGGGCCAATTGCTTCAACTCGGCGGTCGCGTTCGTTGCTGGCCAAAAGAAGGTCGACGCGAGCAAGGCGATCGTAACCTGTGAAGTCGGCATCGGCCGACAAGAAGGCGGCTTGGGTCTCTCCGCGAAGATCACGCTCGCGATTGCCGATATGGATCGCGCGCAAGTGCAAGAGCTGCTCGATGCGGCTCACCAAGTTTGCCCGTACTCGAAAGCGACGCGGAATAACATTCCGGTCGAGCTTGAGGTTGTTGGCTGATGAAACGGGCTGCTCGATTGGCGCTTTGGATTGCGCCGTTCGTAGCGGTGGCGGCGGGTCTTATCGCTGCGAGAGTGTTGAATTAGGATCGGCCCACGCGGGCCAGAACGGAACGGACGAGGAAGAGAAGAGATGGCACAGCAATCAAAAGGCCGCGTGGTTCAAGTGATCGGCGCTGTCGTCGACGTCGAGTTCGATGGCGCGCTCCCGAACATCTACAACGCGCTCGAAACCAGCAACAACGGCAACCGTATGGTTCTCGAAGTGGCGACGCACTTGGGTGAGAACACCGTGCGCACGATCGCCATGGACGCCACCGACGGCTTGGTGCGCGGCCAAGAAGTCACCGACACCGGTTCGGCGATCATGGTGCCGGTTGGCGAAGAAACGCTGGGTCGCATTCTGAACGTCATCGGTGAGCCGATCGACGAACAAGGCCCAGTGAAGACGACCGAGCGCCGCGGCATCCACCAACCAGCGCCGGAATTCGTCGATCAAAAGCCGTCACCGGAAATCCTCGTCACCGGCATCAAGGTTGTCGATCTGCTCTGCCCGTATGCGAAGGGTGGTAAGATCGGCCTGTTCGGCGGCGCAGGCGTCGGCAAGACGGTGCTGATCCAAGAGCTGATCAACAACATCGCTAAAGCCTACGGCGGTTACTCGGTGTTCGCGGGCGTCGGAGAGCGCACCCGCGAAGGCAACGACCTCTATCACGAAATGATCGAGTCGGGCGTGAACAAGGCCGGCGGCGGCCAAGGCTCGCGCTGCGCACTCGTGTTCGGTCAGATGAACGAACCGCCAGGCGCGCGCGCGCGTGTTGCGCTCTCAGGTCTGACGATCGCCGAACACTTCCGCGATCAGGGTAAGGACATCCTGTTCTTTGTCGATAACGTGTTCCGCTTCACCCAAGCCGGTTCAGAAGTGTCGGCCTTGCTCGGCCGCATTCCTTCGGCGGTCGGTTACCAACCGACGCTGGCGACCGAAATGGGCGCCATGCAAGAGCGCATCACCTCGACGACCAAGGGCTCCATTACGTCGGTGCAAGCCATCTACGTCCCGGCCGATGATTTGACCGACCCGGCACCTGCCGCATCGTTCGCTCACTTGGACGCCACCACGGTTCTGTCGCGCGATATCGCCGCCAAGGGCATCTATCCGGCCGTCGATCCGCTCGATTCAACGTCGCGCATTCTTGATCCGAACGTCGTCGGTGAAGAACACTACCGCGTCGCCCGCGCAGTTCAGGAAACGCTGCAAAAGTACAAGAGCTTGCAGGACATCATCGCCATTCTCGGCATGGACGAATTGTCAGAAGATGACAAACTGACGGTCGCCCGCGCCCGCAAAATCGAGCGCTTCCTCTCGCAGCCGTTCCACGTTGCTGAAGCATTCACAGGCTCGCCCGGCGTGCTCTGCGATCTGAAGGACACGATCCGCGGCTTCAAGGGTCTGGTGAACGGCGATTACGATCACCTTCCGGAACCGGCCTTCTACATGGTCGGCTCTATTGAAGATGCGATCGCGAAAGCGCAACGTCTGGCGGCTGAGGCGGCGTAAATCTTAACTCACACGGAGGGCGCGCGATGACATGGTTTGCTGATAAATTGGGGCCGAACCCGCGCGAAGCGCGCGCCGCAGCGCCAACGCAATCGCCTCAGATGCAAGCTGCACAGCGCCCCGCAGCTGCTCCCGCACCGCGTGCTGCTGCAGCTCCTGCGCAAGCCGCGCCAGCGCGCGCTGCTGCAACGCCGCCGGCCCCCGCGCCGGCGCCTGAGAAAAAGAAGAAGGGTTGGTTCTGAGTTATGGCCGATAAGCTGCATTTCGCGCTGGTCTCGCCTGAGCGCGAATTGTTCAACGGCGAAGTCGATCACGTCGTGGTGCCGGGCTCGGAAGGCGAGTTCGGCGTCATGCCAAACCACGCGCCGGTGATGAGCGTCATCAAGCCAGGCGCATTGCGCGTGATCAATGACGGCGCCGAGCGGCTGATCTTCGTCAATGGCGGCTTCGCCGATGTGACTCCCGATGGTCTCACGGTGCTGGCCGAAGAAGCGATTGATCTCGGTGACATCGACGCGGCTGAACTGGAACAACAATTAAAGAGCGCGCAAGAAGATTTGCGTGACGCGAACAGCGATGAAAAGCGCGAAGCGGCGCAACGCGCGTTGTCGCGTTTGGAAACGATGAAAGCCGCACTGGCGGCTTAAATCTCAAAGTTTGAGCGAGGGGACGTATGCGGACGCGCTAGATGGCGCGTCCGCATTGCATTTCGCGCGTCGGCTCCGCACATTCGGCTGATGCCACATCTTCATCTTTGGCCTGCGATCATCGGCGCAGTGTTGGGGCTCGCACTCATCGCGTGGGCGACGTTGTGGCTGGTGAAACGTTGGCGCGGGTTAAGCCCGCGTGTGCGTTGGATCGCGGCGATTGCGCTTGGCGTGTTCGAGCTAGCCTATTGGCTGAATATTTATGCGTGGTTCGTTGAGCCGAACATGCTGGTCGTGCGGCATGTCGAGATCGTCAGCGATGATTGGCGCGGTGCGCCGATCACGATTGGGGTGCTGAGCGATACGCATGTCGGCGGCCCGCATGTGAATGCTGAGCGGATCGAGCGTGTCGTGCGTCGCGTCAATGCGCTAGCGCCTGATCTTGTTGTGCTGCTCGGTGATTATACGGGCGGTCATGCGCCCGAACCTGAGCGCAACATTCGCGACCAGAACGAAGTTCTAGACGGCATCGCAGCGTTCGCTGCGCTTGAGGCGCCGCTTGGCGTGGTTGGCGTGATTGGCAATCACGATGTTTGGTATCGCCGCGAGACAATCACGCGCGCGCTGGAAGACGCAGGCGTTGCGGCGCTTTGGAATCGCCACGTCGTGATTGAGCAACGTGGCGGCGGGCAATTCGTTGTCGCAGGGCTCGCCGATGACATGACGGGAGAGCCGGATTTCGCCGACGCATTCGACGGCGCGCCCGCAGGTTTGGACAGCATCGTCATCAGCCATTCGCCGGACCCGTTCTCGGACATGCCACGCGGGCCTGCTCTGATGCTCGCTGGTCATGGCCATTGCGGGCAGGTGACGATTCCGTTTTTTGGTCGGCCAATTCTGCCGCTGCGCAATCGCGCGTATGGTTGTGGGCTAATCGAAGAGAACGGCAAGCGCATGTATGTAACAGCCGGTATCGGCACGAGCATTGTGCCGGTGCGCTTTCTCAACCCGCCTGAGATTGTGATGGTGACGTTGCGTGGTGAGTAGCGTTTCCTCCCTGGAAAAGGGAGGGCATCAGGTTGCGCGGAGCGCAAGTTGACGGATGGGATGATGGCGCGGAACGTTCGGCAATAAGCGCTGCCGCCCCACCCGTCGCTTTGCGACACCCTCCCCTCGCGGGGAGGGATAAAAGCGGCTCAAACCGGCGCTTCGCGCCAACCGAACAGTGATAGCTGCTTGCGCTTCGGCTTCGCTGGCTTTGGCAAAATATCGCGCGCTTCGAACCAGCGCAGCGTCATCTGCGCGACGTCAGCTGCTTCGGGTTCGCCGACGAGCCAGTGGCTCATCTCCGGAAATTCGTGGAAGTGCGCTTGGCTTCCGGGGAAGCGTGCGATGACGCGACGCACGGTCGAAGACGGGTTCACCCGATCCTTGCCGCCGGCCAAGCCAAGCACTGGTGCGTTGATGCGATAGACTGGCGCCTGTCCTGCCATCGAATGATCGAGCCACCATTGCACCGCTTCACGAATGGCGCGGCCGCTCTCCGGCACGAAGCGCGCGAATGTGCGGCGCGCATCGTCACGCGCTAGGCGGTCGAGCGTTGTGGCGCGTGCAACGCGATAATCGGGCGGCACGGCGCGGCGCCAATAATCGCCGAGCAGCGAGAGGCCCAAATGATTAGAGTGTTCGTCGAGTGTGGTCGGCGGCACGCCCCATGGTGCGCTCGGCGCTAACAGGACCAGGCCGGCGATCGGCACATGCGTCGCGGCCAGTTGCACTACTAAGCCACCAAGCGAATGGCCGACCAAAATCGGCGGCGCGCGCAAATTGCGTACATAATGCGCCACTGACTGCGCATAGTCTTTCAGCCCGGTTTGTGCGAGTTGTTCGAGATCTGCGCCGCGTTCGTGATGCGGCAAGTTCGGTGCGTGGGTTTCGAAGCCGGCGGCTTCGAATGGCTCGCGAAACGCATCGAACGCCCAGCCGCCGCAAAACGCGCCGTGCACAAACACGACGGGCGTTACGATCTTGGCGCGGCTCATAACCAACGCGCCTCTGCGGCGCTTATCGAGCAAACGTTCATGGTGCAGCCCCCACGCTGTACTTCTTGAACCGCTTCGCCACTTCTTCGTAAACCGGGCGCTTGAACGGAATGACTAATCCAGGCGCAGAGTCTAACGGCGCCCACCGCCAGTCTACAAACTCCGGCGTGTGGTTATCGAGTCTAATATCTGCGTCACGTCCTTTGAAGCGAAACGCGTACCACTTCTGGCGTTGCCCAAGATAACGGCCGCGCGGCTTCATTTTTGTGCGCACGTCGATGGGGAAATCGTAATGCAGCCAATCTGCCGTTTCTTCGAGCAGATCGACGTGCTCTTCCCTTACGCCAATCTCTTCTTCAAGTTCGCGTAGTGCTGCTTCCGCAGGCTGCTCGCCGCGATCGACACCGCCTTGCGGCATTTGCCACTGATACGGGCCATCCGAGCCGATGCGCTTGGCAATGAAGACGAGGCCGTTCTTGTGAAACAGCGCGAGGCCTACATTTGGGCGGTAGCGTTTTGGATCAATCGTTTCTGTCATCGGCGCGCGGCGCGTGCTGCGAGCACGGCCGACGCTGGCGCGAGTTGGTAGCCACGAGACTCCACATCGCGCGCCCACCGGCCGACTTGCTCAATCGTCACGGGATACGCGAAACCGGCGCCGATTGCGCTCTGGTTTTGCAGCGCGAGGGCTTCGAGATTCAGCAATTGATCGTCGATGGCGTCGGCTTCGCGGCGCACGTCGATGATGCGGTCGGCGGCGGCAGTTGGCATGCCGGCGCGCTGGGCCTCGACATTCAGCGCGGTGCGCTGGCCGATACCGGTTGAGATAAAAGAGAGTCCGCGACGGCGGAGTTGCTGCACGATCGGTTGTGATGCTTGCGCTGAGGTGGCGAAGCGGGCGCCTTGGTAATTGGTGACGCCGAAATAGCCGGATGCGCGCGCGAGCAGATATTCGAGCCGCGTGACGTTTTGCTGCGCAGATGCTGATGCAAGCAATGTTTGTGGGCCGGTGTCGTCAGCGTCTGGATCGAACGGCTCCATCGGCAATTCGAGCAGTACTTCGTGGCCAGCGGCGCGGGCGCGATCGACCCAGCTTTGCAGATTGTCAGCGTACGGCACGAATGAGAGCGTGATCTCAGGCGGCAGCTCATCGATGGCTTGTGTGGTGGCGCGCGCGTTGAAGCCGAGGCCACCGACGACGACGGAGAGCAGCGGTCGACCTTGTTGTGCTGTGAATGGGCGTGCGTAGGCTTGCGATGGCGTGCGGCCGTTCGGTCCGATGATCGGCAACGGGCCGTTTGTGCCTTGTTCGGTGAGGCCAGCGAGCGGCGCGCGCGGCAGTGGCGAGGGCGCGCGACGTGTACCTGCAGCACCCGGCGCGCGCGGCGCTTCGACGACGGAGACGCGCAATTCGCCGTCAACGCCGATCTCACCAACTTCGCCGACGTATGGCAACTCATCCAAACCGAAATGCTGCATCTCTGCTGCTTCTTCAGCGACATCGGAGAACGACACTGTCGGCGCCGATGCATCGGCATTATCAGGCGCAAGCGAGATGACGCCGCGTGGGCCGGCAGCGCTTGGATCGCCGAAAACTTGGATCGCGCCGAATGCGAGCACGCCGCACAAGGCTGCTGCGCCGAGCGCTGCGATGCGTTGATCGATCTGCGGAAAACGGCGTTTTGGCTTCGCCGTCGCGGCGAAGCGCGGCGCTGTCCGTTGCGCGGTTTTGCTGGGGCGAATCATAAGCGTGGAAGATCACGCAATTCGCATCGCCCGTCACTAGCGCGATCGGCAGCTTAACCTTGGTTTATAAGGCGTTAACGCGATCAGCCAGCGCGGGCGCGAAGACGCTCAGCGACTTCGCCGCCGCGCAGCACGGCCATGGCGCGGCTGAGCTGGTAATCTTCTTCCATGTCCCAGTTTTCCGGCGGTTGGTCGGCCGGAACGTGAGCAGCGCGACGTTGCGCACCCGAGTCGTTGTCGAGCGCATTCGGAAGATCCGCTTCCGAAATGCCGCGCGGCAATTGTGCGGGATCGACGCGACGGGCGGCGACTTCCATGTCCGGCGTGATGCCAGCGCCCTGGATTGAGCGGCCTGCCGGCGTGTAATAGCGCGCCGTGGTGAGGCGCAGCGCGCCGTCGCGGCCGCCTTGCAGCGGGATTAAAGTCTGTACTGAGCCTTTTCCGAAGGAGTCAGTGCCGACAATCAGGGCGCGGCCACGGTCCTGCAGCGCGCCTGCAACGATCTCAGAGGCTGAAGCGCTGGCGCCATTGATCAGCACAACGATTGGCACGCCAGCCATGTCGTCGCCACGGCGGGCATTGTAGCGCTGCACGTCTTCAGCGCGACGGCCCCGCGTCGAGACGACTTCGCCGCCATCGAGGAAGGCGTCAGAAACTTCGATCGCTTGATCGAGCAAGCCTCCCGGATTGTTGCGCAGATCGATGACGATGCCGCGCAAATTGGCGCCAGTGTCGCGGCGCACGGTGCGGATCGCGTCCTGCAACATCGTGCCGGTGCGCTCGTTGAAAGTAGAGATGCGGATAACTCCAATATCGCCGTCTTCGACGCGTGCGGTGACGGCGCGCGTGGTGATGGTTTCGCGGGCGATGACGACATCGAACGGGTCGGTGCCTTCGCGCGCGATCGTCACCGTCACTTGGGTGCCGACTTCGCCGCGCATCAATTGCACGGCATCGTTCAGCGAACCGCCGACAATGCTCGTGCCGTTGACGGCGGTGATGTAGTCGCCGGCTTGGATTCCGGCGCGGGCGGCTGGCGTATCGTCGATCGGAGAGACCACGCGCACGACGCCGTCTTCCATCGTCACTTCGATGCCAAGGCCCTGATATTCGCCACGCGCCTGGTTGCGCATGTCGCGGAAATCATCGGGTGAGAGATAAGACGAGTGAGGATCGAGCGAGGCGAGCATGCCTTGCAGGGCTGCTTCCATCGCCGCTTCTTCATCGATCTCGGTGACGTAATCTTGCTCAACGCGGGCGAGCACGTCGGCGAACAATTCGAGCTGACGGTAAACGTCGCCGCGATTGTTGTCCTCGGGAGCGGACCAAGCGAGCGCGCCCAGCAAAGCTGCTGCTCCAGCCACCGGCGCCGCAATCCACGCTAGACGCATGCTTCACTCCCCATGGAGCGAAGATTATCGCCCCTTATCCTTAACCAGCCCGTACGCTTTGGTTCGCTGCAAGCCCTCTTGCGGTGAGCCAACGTCCTGGATCGACCGGCTGGCCGTTCTGACGGACTTCTACATACAATTCCGGCGCCGGAGTGGCCGCCGCTGACATTTGGCCGACCGACTGGCCGGCGCGTACCCGGTCACCCACACGCGCCTCGATATTCTGAAGCCCGGTGAGCACGACAGCGTAACCACCGTCCAGGTTCAGGATCAAGACTTGTCCGTAGCTTCTGAACACGCCGGCATAGGCGACTTCGCCTGCGGCGGGTGAAACCACCTGTGCGCCGGCGCGGGTTGTCAGCATCACGCCCTGCGCGGCTGGGCCGCCCTGTTCGCGGGCGCCGTAAGCGCGGGCGATGCGGCCGTCAGTCGGTGCGAGCCAGGCGGCAGGGATGACGCCTGTTCCCCGGCTGGTTGCAGCGGGGGCTGTCCGGCTGGCGGGGGCGGATGCTTGGACGCGGTTGGCGAGTTCCCGAAGCGAGCGGGCTTCCGACGCGAGCAGGCGGACGCGCTGTTCGGCGGCGCGCGCGTCATTGGCGTATTGCGCTTGGGCGGAGCGGCGGCGGGCGAGCAATGTGACGATCTCGGCGCGCTCTGTGTCGATGGCGGCTTGGGCGTCGGCGAGGAGCGTTTGTTCCTCGTTGATCATCGCCTCCAGGCTGCGGGCGTCGCGCACCGCTTGGCTGACGCCGCGCTCTTGGGCTGAGATCACCGGCGCTAAGGCGCGCGCGGCGATGGTTGAGCGGGCGGCGCTGGGCTCGACTCGGCGACGGCCGAGCGCTGCGGCGATGATTGCCCGTTCCAGAGCATCGCGTGAGCGCAAGCGGCGGGTTTCGTCTTGGTTGATTTGCGCGCGCAGCGCCGTGAGCCGCACTTCGGCGGCGGCGGCGGCGGCTTCTGCTTCTGCGCGACGGCGGCCAGCTTCGGTCAGGCGGGTGTCGAGCGCGCCGACTTCGCGGCGGACTTCGGTGGCTTGATTGCGCAGGCGTTCGGCGCGTTGATTTTCGGCGCGGCGGTCGCGTTCGACTTGGGAGAGGGTGCGGGTTCGCGTTTGGGCGTCAGCGGCGCCCGTGAGAAGCATTGCAAGCGCCCCGATCGCGCAAGCGACGAGGGCGCGGGCGCTGTCTGCGCCTCGGGCCATGACCTGCCATCCCAATCACCCGAGATCTTCAGTCCCGGTGATAGGGACTAGCGCACAAAATCGTCAAAGCCCGATAAACCTGCTCGGCCAACATCACCCGAACGAGCTTGTGCGGCCATGTTTGGCGGCCAAAAGCCAGCTTTTCATCAGCGTTATCCTTAACGCCTTGTGACGTTCCATCGGCGCCGCCGATCCAGAAAGTGGTGCAGGCTTGGCCATCATCACGCCAGCGCGCGAGCTTTTCGGCCAATTGGCGCGAGGTCCATTCTGCGCCGCGTTCATCGAGGAGCACTTTGCGTGCGTCGTCTGGTGTGGCGCGAAAGAGAGCCGAGCCTTCAGCGCGCATGTCGCCGGGCGGCTTGCCTTCGACTTCGACGAGCTCGACGCTCTTGAAGCCGATCTGCCGACCAGAGGCTGCGGCGCGCGCGATGTAATCTGCCGTCAGCGCCGCTTCAGGCGCGTCGCGCAGGCGGCTGACGGCGGCAATGATGATCCGCAAGCTTTAGCTCGCTTGCGGGTCTACGCCGCCGGTCCAGATTTTTTCGATATTGTAGAAGGATCGCACTTCCGGGCGGAAGAGATGAATGACGACGTCGCCCGCATCGACCAGCACCCAATCGGCGTGCGGCATGCCCTCGATGCGGACTTGGCCGACGCCGGCTTCCTTAAGCTTGCTCGTAATGTGCTCTGCCAGAGCCCCGACGTGACGCGCTGAGCGGCCCGAAGCCACGATCAGCATATCCGCGAACGAGGATTTGCCGCGGACATCAATGGAGACAATGTCCTCGGCTTTATCGTCGTCGAGCGATGTGAGCACCACGCGGGTCGCGGCTTCGACATCGATACCGCGCGGCGGCCGTTCGGAGGCGTCGCCCGGTGTTGGGCCGGCGTTCAAGGCAGCCGGTGTGCGTTTGGTTTCAGGCGACAGGTGTTTCGGTCCTTCTGCGACCCCAGGGTCCGGGAGAAACGCTATCACTTCCGCTTCGGTTTCGCCACCGTCCGGCCCACGCTCTGGCGCTCAGCCGCGCGAATGGCGGTGGAGGATTGCCGGTGATGGCGGGCGTTCAGGAAAATCCAGTCTTTTGGCGCAGATAGCCGCTCGCTCGCGCGCGTGCCGGGACGGGACACGACGACGACAGGCACAGCTTTCGCCACTTCGCGCCAGTTTCGCCAGCGGCGGAACGTGGCGAGATTGTCGGCGCCCATAACGAGAAAAAACGAAATGCCAGGATAGAGCCGCTTCAGTGCGCGCAGTGTCTGATAGGTGTAGCGGCAGCCAAGCCGACTTTCGAGATCGGTCACCACCATCTGCGGCGCGCGCGCTTGATCGCGGGCCGAGGCGAGACGTTTGTCGATTGCGCTGGATTGCGCTTTCAGCGGGTTCTGAGGCGAGACCAGCCACCACACTTTATCTAGATCGAGCCGCTTCAACGCTGTCTCGGCCACATGCGCGTGACCTTCATGCGCTGGATCGAAGCTGCCGCCGAAGAGGCCGATCTTCATGCCGGGATAGGCGCGCGGCAGACCTCGTCTCATGGCCGCACCTGCCCATCGCCGCGCACGACGTATTTGAACGTGGTGAGCTGTTCGGCGCCCACTGGTCCCCGCGCGTGCAGGCGGCCTGTAGCGATGCCGATCTCGCCGCCGAAGCCAAACTCGCCGCCGTCTGCGAATTGTGTGGAGGCATTGTGCAGCACAATGGCGCTGTCGACGCGGCGGAGGAAAGTTTCTGCGGCGTTTAAGTCTTCAGTGATGATGCTCTCGGTGTGTTGCGAGCCGTAGCGCGCGATATGTGCGATAGCGTCGTCGATGTCGGCGACGACGCGCACAGATAGGATTGGCGCGAGATATTCGGTGCGCCAGTCTTCCTCGGTCGCTTCGTTCATCGCAACGATTGCGCGCGCTTCGGCATCGCCGCGTAGCTCGCAACCCGCTCCGCGCAATGCTTCAGCAATTCGCGGCAGCAATTTGGGTGCGATAGCGCGATCGATCAGCAGCGTTTCGGTTGCACCACATACGGAGACACGGCGCAGCTTAGCGTTCAGCGTTATCGCGACGGCTTTGTCTGCATCGGCGCGTTCGTGGACATAGGTGTGGCAGATGCCTTCCAGATGCGCGAACACCGGCACGCGCGCTTCACGTTGAACGCGCTCCACCAATGATTTTCCGCCGCGCGGAATGATCACGTCGATCATGCCGTTCAAGCCGTCGAGCATCATGCCGACGGCGGCGCGATCAGCGCTTGGCGCGGCTTGGATGGCGCTCTCGGGTAAGCCTGCATCTTTCAGCGCTGCGCGCAACGGCGCGATGATCGCCGCAACGCTCGCCGTGCTGTCCGAGCCGCCGCGCAGGATGATGGCGTTGCCTGCCCTGAGCGCGAGCGCGCTTGCGTCCGCCGCCACATTCGGACGGCTCTCGAAAATCATGCCGATGACGCCGATGGGTGTGCGCACCCGCGCGATGCGCAAGTCATTCGGGCGCGTCCATTCTTCGGTGACCGCACCGACGGGATCGGGGAGCGCGGCGATGGTTTCGATGCTTTGGGCGATCGCTTCTAGGCGTGCGTCATTCAAAGCGAGGCGATCGATAAAGGCTTCATCACGTCCAGCTTCGCGGGCGCGCGTAACATCCTGAGCGTTCGCGGCGAGAATGGCGCTCGCATCGGCACGCAGGTTCCGCGCCATGGCTTTCAGCGCAGCGGTCCGCGCTTCGCTCGGCGCTTGCGCCAACACACGCGCCGCCGACCAAGCGTGTGCGCCGGCTTCCAGCATCTGGCTTTTGAGCGAGGCGGTCACGTTGATCATCGGCGCAACTCTATCAGCTCAACACCAGATCGTCCGCATGCACGATCACAGCGCCTGCGTCATAGCCAAGTGCTGCCGCGATATCGGCGCTCTTTAACCCTTTGATCCGCGAGGTCTCGGCTGCGTCGTAGCGTGCAAGGCCGCGCGCCGCTTGCGCGCCAGTCTTAGAAACTATGCGCACAGCATCGCCCTTTTCAAATGCGCCGCTGACATCGGTGACGCCCGCTGCGAGCAGGCTTTTGCCTGATCGCAGCGCCGCCAAAGCGCCGTCGTCCACCGTAAGTGAACCCTGCGGTTTCAGCGTTCCTGCGATCCAGCTTTTGTATGCCGCGCGTGGAGAGGCGCTGGGCAGAAACCAAGTGGCTCGCGCGCCGTCCTCCAATGCTTTCAGTGGCGCCAGCGATCCGCCTTTGGTGATTGCGACTGCGCAGCCAGCGCCGGTTGCGATCTTTGCTGCTTCGACCTTGGTGCGCATGCCGCCCGAGCCGAGCGCGCCGGGGTCGCCAGCCATGGCTTCGATCGCGGGCGTGATCTCGCGGACTTCGGCGATGAAGCGCGCGTTTGGATCGCGGCGTGGATCGGTTTCGTAGAGGCCATCGATGTCGGAGAAGAGCACGAGCACGTCTGCTGAGATCATCTGCGCGGCGCGGGCGGCGAGGCGGTCATTGTCGCCGTAGCGAATCTCGGCGGTGGCGACGGTGTCGTTTTCGTTCACGATTGGCACGGCGCCGAGTTTCAGTAATGTCTCCAACGTCGCGCGGCCATTGAGCCAACGGCGGCGACGCTCGGTGTCGTCTGGCGTAAGCAGCGCTTGCGCGACGGGGATGGCGTGACGCGAGAATGCCGCCTCATACGTGGCCATCAGTCGAGCTTGACCCGCAGCCGCTGCGGCCTGCTTTTCTTCGAGGCGCTTCGATTGGGCCAAGCCAAGCACGCGTCGTCCTAGTGCGATGGCGCCAGAGGAGACGATCAGCACCTGCTTGCCGCTGGCCCGCGCCGCCGCGACATCGTCGGCCAAGGCGTCGAGCCACGCGCGCGCTGGTTCGCCGGTCGCGGGATCGACCAGCAGCGCTGAGCCGATTTTCAGCACGATGCGTTTTGCGGTGGCGAGTGGGGAGGCCATCTGTGGGCATCTTAGCCAAGCGCAGCGTCCGCGACAGCGCGTTCTTGCCGCGGGCGCATCGGCGCTTTACCTCAAACGCATGTTGCAAGACCTATTGCGCCGCTTAGCCGGCCAGCCCGAAGATGGCGGCGCGTTGCCCGCCGAAGATCAACGCCTCGCCGTAGCCGCGCTCCTCGTGATCGCCGCGCATGTGGATCACGACTACGCCGAAGCCGAGCGCGCCCAGATCGATCGCGTGCTTGCGGAACGTTATGATCTGGCGCCGGATGTCGCCGCCAAGCTGCGTGAGCAGGGCGAGGCGGCGGAGGCGGCGTCGAGCGATATGTATAAGTTCACGGCGCTGATCAAAGCAGGCGTGCCGCATGAGGAGCGCAATAGCGTGCTTGAGGCGCTGTGGCGCGTCGTGCTCGCGGACGCGAACCGCGAGATGCACGAAGATGCGTTGATGCGGCGCGTGACGGATTTGTTGGGGTTGGATTCACGCGATAGCGTCGAAGCGCGGCGCAAAGCGCAAGCAGCTTTGGGCTAAGGCGTCCAATCCGTCGCTTCTTCAGCGGCTTTCTCCGCGGCTTGATCAGTCCGCCTGTCGCGGAGCATTAGCGAAATCTCGTTCACCAGATCGCGCACGCCAGCGCCTGATACGCCGGAGATGAGCCGCACATCTTTGCCGATTGCGCGCGAGAGGGCGGCGCGTTTGCGGTTGGCTTCGGCGGGTGTCAGCGCATCGACTTTGTTGAGCGCTACGATCTCTGGCTTGTCGGCGATGCCTTCTCCGTAGGCTTCGAGTTCATGGCGCACGGTGCGATAAGCTTCGGTTGCGCTGTCTTGCGTGGCGTCGATCAGATGCACGAGTGCGACACAGCGTTCGACGTGACCCAAAAAGCGTGTACCGAGTCCTGCGCCGTCGGCGGCGCCTTCGATCAGGCCTGGGAGGTCAGCGACGATGAAGCGCTCGCCTTCGCCAATGCTGACGACGCCAAGGTGCGGATGCAGTGTCGTGAACGGATAATCGCCGACTTTGGGCGTAGCCGAGCTCACCGCGCGCAGGAACGTGGATTTGCCAGCATTGGGCAAGCCTACGAGTCCGGCGTCGGCGATCAGCTTCAGCCGCAGCCACAAAGTGCGCTCTTCGCCTTCGAGACCCGGATTGGCGTGATACGGTGCCTGGTTCACAGACGATTTGAAGTAGGCATTGCCGAAGCCGCCATTGCCGCCCTTGGCGAGCAGCACGCGCATGCCCGGTTTGTCGAGATCGGCGATGACGGTTTCTTTGTCTTCGTCGAGCACTTCGGTGCCGGTGGGCACACGCAAAGTGAGGCTTTCGCCGTCGGCGCCGTGGCGGTTTTGACCCATGCCGTGGCCGCCGGTGCCGCCCTTGTAATGTTGCTGGTAGCGATAATCGATCAGCGTGTTGAGGCCGTCAGCGGCTTCGACCCAGATGCTGCCGCCCTTGCCGCCGTCGCCGCCGTCCGGCCCGCCAAACGGGATGAACTTTTCACGGCGAAAAGACACCGCCCCCGCGCCGCCATTGCCGGAGCGGATATAGATTTTCGCCTGATCGAGGAACTTCATGGGCGTTGTATAGGGCCTTAGCTCTGCACTGTGGAGCGGCCAAATGTGCAGCGGTGCATTCCTCTCGCCGGGCGAGGGAATGCTCAGTCGCTCTCCCGCCGCCAGCGCAGTGAAACGCGTTGATCGCCGTTGCCGAGGAAGCTGGTGATCAGCACGAGGCGTGGCCGGATCGTGTATTCGACGCGCGTCTGCGCTTGGCCGAGGCCGGTGCGCGCGACTTCGACATAGACATTGCGCGTCAAGTAAACGCCACCAGCGACCAAGAAGCCGCCATTCTCGTCCTGGCGCACATTGAAGCGATCCAAGCCAGCGGCAGCGCGGGCCGCGTCCACCAAATCAAGCGACGCGCGGCCTGAGAGTGCGGCCAAGCTCGCCGCCAGCTGCGCGGCTTCGAACCCGGACAAATCTTCAACTGATCGCCCAAATAAGATTTGCGGCAGGATCTCATCTTCCGGCAGCGCCGGATCGCTGGAGAAGGTGACCTCCGGATCGCGCGCGGTGCCGGTGAGGCGAATGCGCGCCGAGAGATCGGCAGTGTCGCGCACGGCGCTCATGTCGATCTGGGCGTCTAGCGGATCGCCCCGGAAAAAGATGCGCGCGTCCTCGATCTCGAATGGCTGGCCTGACAGCGAAAGCGTGCCGCGGATTGAGCGCGCTTCGCCGTAGAGCAACGGATTGCGCGACGTGCCCTGCAGACGCAGGTCGAGCGACCATTCCGCATCAATGCCGCGCCCGCGTGTGAAGATGCGTCCGGGCGCACGCACGCGGACGTCGAGCGTGGTTGCGCCGTTGCGCTGCACCGGCGGCGCTTCTTCAAGTGGCTCGTCCTCTTCGCCTGGGCGATTGATCTCGATCACGTCGAGCGTGGGTATCCCGGCTTCAGGATTGGCTGCGATGTCGATTTCGGCTTCGTCGATGTTGATTTGGCCGGTGAGCGAGGAGCGCAAGCCTTCCCACGCCAAAGTCAGCTCACCGCTCGCTACTGCCCGCGCGTCCGGCCGGTCGGCGACGCGCATGTCTTCGACGGTCACGGCGATGCGGCCTTCGCGATTATTGGCGCTGCCGCCGGTGGCGGTGAGGCGGCCGCCGCGCGGGCCTGCTGCGGTGAAGTTCTCAATCGTTACGCCGCGTTGATCGACCGCTACACGCGCATCGAGATCGACAAGCGTCACGCCAGTGAGCTTGTCTTCGAAGCGCCCGTCGACAATCTCGAAATAACCGTCGCCAGCGAGGTAGCCTGCGCCGAATTGCAGCGCGCCTTCGCCGTTGAGTTGGCCTTGCAGCGATTGATCGGGCAAGCGTGCAACTGCCCACAAGCTCTCCGCCGGCCCGCGTACAGACCATGTCGCTTCGCCGCGCCGTTCGGGGGCGAGCGCTATGCGGATCGGCGCGGTGCTGGTCACGACCGGCGCGTTGGCCTCGAAGCGCGCGACCAAGCCTTCAGTCGAGGTCGCATCCACCGTTGCCGTAAGCCGATCCGGCGCCAGGCGGCCGACGATGTGCATGTCAAGATTGCCGCGCTGACGACCTGCAAAGCGCGCCTCGTCGAGCGTGACATCGGCGTCGCCTGAGAGGCCGCGCCCGCTATTGGCGATAGTGATGCGGCCATCGATGCGACCGGTAGCGCGCTCGCCCCAGATCGCAGCGAGTGGCGCGATTGGTGCGTCTTGGATTTGCGCCGTGCCACTGAGCGAGCGCCCGCGATCGGTCCAACTCGCTTGTACGACGCCATCTGCCAGCGCCACATCGAGCGATGCTTCAAGCTGACCTTGCCCCCACGACGCGATGATCGGTGCGCGCGTAAATACATCGGCCTCAGCAAGCGTGCCACGGCCTTCAATACGCGCCTGCGAGGCGCCGTCGAGATCGAGTTGCGCCGTGCCTTCGAAAGCAAGCGGCGCTTGGCGCAAGCGCCCGCGCATGTCGAACGTCGCGGCGATGGCGTTGAACGGGCCTTGAGCGCGCAGCGTGGCGGCGCGTACGAAAAGATCGCCGGCGCGCGCGTCCATGATCTGCGCGTCGAGCAAAACCATTTCGGGAGAGAGTGCGAGATCGCCCACGAGGCGTCCGGTCGCGCCTGGTATGAGGCCATCAATAGCGCCATTCACATCAAGCGCAGCGGTGACGCCGCGCGCGCCAAACGAGGCCGAGCCTTGCGCTGCAAGCGCGCCCCATTGCGCGTCGATATTGCTCAGACCAAACGCCCCGCCCGCAATGCTGACATTGGCGCTGCCGGTGAGCGGACGGCCCGATGCGGCGCCTTCGACAGTGGCTGTGCCTGTGTACGCATCGCTAGTCGGCGCGAGCGTGAAGTCGATGGTTGGATTCTCAACGATCACGCCACCGGCTGAAAAGCTCGAGAGTGCGGCGTTGGCGGAGAGCGTGGGCCGTGCGATGCGCCCGGTGATGCGGCCTATGATGTCGCTCGCGCCCGCGATTTCGGCGCCGCCGACAGAAAGCGGCCCGCGCGCGCTGGCTTCGAGATTGAGATTGGCTTGGCCATCGACGATGCGCCCGGTGACGCCTGCGCGTAGGTTCGAGCCATCGATGCGCGCGTGCGAGACGGTGATGCCGCCATTCTCGTAGGCGAGTCGCGCGTCGAGACGGGGCGTGCCGCCGAGCAATTGCGGCACGATGTCTGGTCGCCCGGCGATGCGTTGGCCTGCGCCGTCGGCTGAGATCGTCCAGATGCGCGCGTTGTTGGCTTCGTCCGCGAACGCACGCCAGCGGCCATTGGCTTGGCCGGTGAGCTCCGCGGAGAAGGCTTGCAGCTGGCGGATTTGCCATTCGCCGGAGAACTCGCCGTCGCCGCCATTGACCCAGCCCTGCGCGCTGATTGCGAGCGCATCGCTGGTCAGGTCGGTGCGATTGAGAGCGAAGCGGCCGCGCTCGCGATCGTATTCGATGTCGGTGCGCAATCGTGCTTGGCGGAAGAGCGGCGCGGTGTCTTCGGGTGCGCTTAAGTCCGCATCAAGTGCAAAGCGCGCATCGCTGAGTGATGCATTGAGCGGGCCGGTGAGGCGCGTGCGTTGGCCGAGGGCGTCGACACTTTGGGCGTCGAGCGTGGCTTGGATCGCCATCGTGCCGCGCGCGCGGCGAAACTCGCCTTCGAGCCGCGCTGCGCCGAGCGCGAAGGGCGACTCGTCTGCAATGGAGGAGAGATTGTTCGTCGTCGCGACGAAGGTGGCTGGCGCTATCCAGGCGCCATCCTCTTCGAGCACGGTGTTGAGATCGAGCGCGAGGAACGGCGTCTCGCCGCGCGCGACCAAGTTTCGTGCGGCGTCTGCTTCCAGACTGAGTACGACGCTATCGCCCAGTCGTTCTGCGATAGACGCGGTGACCGGCAGGATATCGAGGCGTGCATCGGCATTGGCGCGCCAGGCGCCATTGCTCCAGTCAGTCGTGCCGGAGAGCAATTCCTGAGCGCCGATGCTGGCGCGATAGGTCGCGTTGCCGGTTGCAAGATCGCCGACGCCGCGCGCCGTGGCGCTAAAGCCGTCGTCGCCCACACCCAGCAAGCGCGCGAGGATGCCGCCCGGGGCGCTGACAGCCTCGACGTTGAGCGCGTAGGCTTCATCGGCATTATAGAGTGCAACGATCCGATCGGCATCGCTGTCCAAACGCTGAAGTGCGAGATCGAGGGCCTCCAGCCCACCATCTTCGAGGTGCAGCGTGAGATCAGCTGAAAACTCGGCGGGCGTGCCCACCACCGCTTCGGCAACGCTGATGCGTTCGATATTGAGGCCGTCGATACGCACGTCGAGACTTGCGCCGCTGGATGAGCGCGGTTCGAGCAGGCGCGGTTGGCGATGGACGATGATGCTGGCCGCACGCGTTGCGTCGAGCTGTACGACGCCGCCGAAAATATCCTGTGGCCGCCATGTCAGCGCGACGTCGTTGACTTCGATCCAAACGCCTTCTTCGTCGGCAATCGTAATGCGCCCGGCTTGCAGGTCGCCAAGCCAGCTGCCGCTGACGTTCTCGACCTCGAGATTGCCAAGACGCCACACACGTGCGCCGTCGGCGAACTGATCAACCACCCACGGTGCTGCCGGGCCAATGCCGACAACCGCGCCGCTCAGCATCAAGGCTGCGCCCGTTGCCGTGAAGATCAGGCCGCGTCGATGTTTGCGCGGCGGCGGAGGGGGCGCCTCGTCGCTCAAAACGCTTGGCCCAGGCTTATGTAAACGGCGAAGTCTTCGTCGCTTTCGCTGTCATCGAGCGGCACGGCGAAATCGACGCGCAAAGGTGCAAAGCCCAAATCGTAGCGGATGCCGAAACCTGCGCCGAAGCTTAGGTCGCCAGCTTCGCCCCAATCGTCGAACGCGGTGCCGCCATCGACGAACACGGCTGCGCCCCAGGCATTATCGAAGCGATAGCGCGCTTCGATCGAGCCTTCGAGCAAGCCTTGGCCGCCGGGCGTGAGGCCTAGGAGATCGCGCTCGCCTGGATAGATCGAGTTGTACTCGTAGCCGCGCACCGAGCCGCCGCCGCCGGCATAGAAGCGGCGATCTGGAGGCACGTCGTCGGCGCTACCAGCGACGGGTTCGAGCCAGCCGGTACGCACGCGCGCGGCGAGCGTCAGCCGATCATTGTCGAGGAAAGATTCGTAAATCCGACCTTCGCCAATGAAGCGGACGAAACCGAGTGTTGCATCGCCAGTCGACACGCTTGGTTCAACGCGCAGATCGACGATCGAGCCATCGCGCGGATCGAGTGAGAAGCCGGTGGAGTCGTTGCGGATGTTGTAAAAACCGGAGAGCACGACGGCGTCGCTGACGCTGCTGACGAGGTCGTCGTACTGGTCGACCGCCAAGCGCAAGCCATAGCTTTGACCGAGGCGCAAACGGTCGGACGCGCTCACCGAGCCATAAATCGACGCGCCCATGCGCGTGTAAGCGTCGATGTCTTCACGCGCGAGTTCGGCGCCGAGCGTCAACGTGTGGCCGCGACCAACTGCATGCGGCTGCGCCCATTCGGCGGTGACGCCCTGTTGCAGCTCCGCGAGCGTCGCTTCGATGCTCAACGCATCGGCGCGGCCGGTGAAGTTGCGGCGCGTCCACTCACCAACAATGCCGGCGCCTTCAGTGGTCGAATAGCTGACGCCGAGTTCGTAGGCATTGCGGCGCGCCGGCTCGATATCGACAACGACATTGCTAATTCCTTCCGCGTTCGGCGGCTCCAGCCGCGTCGTTGCGAGCGATACCGAGCCCGTCGAAGTGAGATCGCGGCGGAGTTGCTGCAGCGCTTGCGGCGAGTAGCGCTCGCCGTCCTCCCAATTTTGCAGGCGATCGATGAAGCTTGGCCGGATGACATCGTTCGGTTCAACGCTGACGCCGCCCAGACGCGTAACCGCGCCGACATCGAAGCGATATTCCGGCGCAACACGCATCGTCGCGTGATCGACAATGACGCGTCGCTCGCCTGCTTGCGCATTGGCGTAGCCGCCCGCTTGCAGCGCCGCGACGACATTGGCTTCCGTTTCCAACACCGGCGCCGCGCGCGCAGGCGCGCCAGGCTGCACGCCTTCGAGAGCCCGCGCGATCTCGCTTGAAGCCTGCGCGTCAGGTGAGCCGTTGGTGTAGATGAGTTCCGGCGCTTCGAACGTGAAGCGCTGGCCGATATCGATCACCAAACGCGCCGATGGCGGATCGTCGCTTGCTTCGGGCGTGACGGTGGCGGCGTAATAGCCTTCGGAGCGGAGCCAGGCCAAAGCGCGCGCCGCCGCTTCTTCGGCGATGCGTTCGGCTTCGAACAATGTCGTCGGTTCGTCGCGATCGGGCAGCAGATCGAGGATCGCGCGACGCGAGTCTTCGTCCGCGCCGTCCAAGATGACGGGCGTGTCGGCCCACGCGGGCGCGCTCACGGCAGGCATGCCGATCGCCACGCAAAGCGCGGCCGGGAGGATGGGAACAAGACGCATCGCGAGCCGCGCCAAAGCTCGCAGAGCGCCGGTTAAGGCTTTATCAACCATAAAGTCCGGCCCGAAGCCCGCCCCGGCCGGAAATGCTCACAAAATCAACCGCATGCAAAGCGCCAATGGCGCCTTGCTGCAGTTTAACGCTGGTTCAGCCCCATGGCCCTTTGCGCTGACCCCACGGGCCGCCGCTTTGCGTTGGCGCAGGCGCTTGCGTTGCGCGGCCGAAAGAACCGGCCATCTTCATAAGCGCTGCGATGCGGTTCTTGGTGTTCGGGTGGGTCGAAAAGAGGTTGTCGGCGCCGCGTCCAGACAAAGGATTGATGATGAAGAGGTGCGCCATCGCTGGATTGCGCTCCGCGTCCACGTTCACACGTTGGCGGGCGTAAGCCTCGATTTTCTGCAGCGCGCTCGCAAGCGCTTCCGGTTCGCCGCCGATCTCTGCGCCAATGCGATCAGCTTCGTATTCGCGCGAGCGGCTGATTGCCATCTGCACCAAAGCTGCGGCCATCGGCGCGAGGATCATGATGGCGATGCCGACAATCGGGTTCGGGCGCTCGCCGTTGCTGCCGCCAAAGAAGAGCGCAAAGTTCGCCAGCATGCCGATGGCGCCGGCGATCGTGGCGGTGACTGTCATCGTCAGCGTGTCGCGGCTTTTAACGTGCGCCAGTTCGTGCGCCATGACGCCGCGGATTTCCTCGCGCGACAGAAGCCCAAGCAAGCCGCTGGTGGCGGCGACGGCGGCGTTTTCCGGATTGCGGCCGGTGGCAAACGCGTTCGGCTGCGGGTTATCGATGATGTAAATCTTCGGCGCAGGCAAACCTGCGCGCTCGGCTAGCGCCAGCGTGTCCTGCGCATAGGCGCGGACGCGCGGATCGGGGTGGTTTGGATCGACAGGCTGGGCGCGGAAGTGGCGCAGCACCATTTTATCGGAGTTCCAATAGGCAAAGAGGTTCATGCCCGCCGCGACAACAAGCGCGATCAGCATACCGCCGGTGCCGCCGACAAAGTAACCAATCGCGCCGAACAGCGCGGTCATGGCGGCGAGCAGGATGTAGGTCTTAAGGTGGTTCATCTATCTCCTCACGGTCAGCGTATGATATTGAGTGGCTAAGCCTGGGGTTCAATATGGACGATGCCGACGCGCCGCCGCCGAAGCGTAAGCTGACACCGGAAGCCGAACGCGCGCTTGCGGAAGCAGAAGCGCGGCGTGCCTTGGCGCTTGCGGCGCAGCCAAAAGAAATCGGCGGCCGCGATGGCCCGGAACCGACGCGTTACGGCGATTGGGAAAAGAAGGGCCTGGCCAGCGATTTCTGAGTTAACGCGCGCACAGACGGGCGAAGTTCGCGCGCCGCTGGCGAAGCGGCTTTGCAGGCGCGCCACCGTGCGCGAGAGTGCCGCACTTAACCGGAGAGAGTTCCATGCGCGCGTTTGTGATCGCCGCCGCTTTGGCTTTGGTCGCTGCACCGATCGCAGCAATCCCAAGCGTCGCGTATGCTGACGGCATCGAGCGCCCGGCGCAGCCGCGCCCGCGTCCCCGTCCGCGGCCAGTGCCTGCGCCTGTTGTTGACCCCGCGCCTGCGCCAGTTGTCGAGCGCGGCCCTGAGACGGTGACGCTCTCTAACTCGTTCTTCGCCGGCTCGTACGGTGGCGTCGGCGCTGACATCGGCGGCGGTTCGTATTCGAGCACGACCGTGATTATTCGCGGCGGCTCGGCATCCGCCTCGGCGTTTGCTTATGCCTCAGCGCGCGCCAGTGCTGGTGCGCGTGGCTATGGCCGCGGCGGACATGGCGGTCGCGGCGGCGGTGGTTGCGCTTGCCGCTGAGGCGGTAACAAACTCGCAATACCCTAGGCGCACACGATTGCTCCTCTATGTGAAAGGGCGTAAAGGCGGCGCCCGAAAGTGGACGGCGTGGTTCGTCCAGAGGGGACATCCGTATGGCGCAGGCCCCGGCCGAAGCGCCCCAGCCAAAGGCATCAGCCAAAGGCGGCTCTCATGGTGGCCACGCGGTCGCGCATGGAAGTTTTTGGGCGCTCCTCATCGGATCGATCGGCGTCGTTTACGGCGACATCGGCACGAGCCCGCTCTACGCATTCCGCGAATCCATCAAGCACGTCGCCGCTGACGGCCTCGAGCGCGGTGAAGTGATTGGCATCATCTCGCTGATCTTCTGGGCGCTGATGATCTTGGTCTCGATCAAGTATGTGCTGCTCATTCTATTCATGGACAACAAGGGCGAAGGCGGCACGCTGGCGCTGATGGCGCTGGCGCAACGCGCGCTTGGGCGACGGCCGATGTTTTTGTTCGGCCTAGGCGTCGTCGGCGCAGCGTTGTTTTACGGCGACGCGATGATCACGCCGGCGATCTCGGTGCTCTCCGCTGTTGAGGGCCTAGCGCTGGTGCCAGGTTTGGAAGACCGCATCACGCCTGCCTTGGTGCTGACCATTGCGATGGGCGTGCTGGTCGGCGTGTTCGTCATCCAAAGCAGAGGCACCGGCAAAGTCGGTGCGATTTTCGGACCGATCACATTGATCTGGTTTCTCACCATGGGCGGCCTCGGTGCGCTGCACATCTTCGACGACCCAGAAATACTCTCAGCCGTGAACCCGTATTACGGCATCAACTTTATTCTCTCACACCCAGGCCTCAGCTTCGTCGTTCTCGGATCGGTGTTCCTCGCCGTCACCGGCGCTGAAGCGCTGTATGCCGACATGGGTCACTTCGGCCCGAAGCCGATCCGCGCGGCCTGGGCGTTCCTCGTGCTGCCGTGTCTGATGCTGAACTATTTCGGCCAGGGCGCGCTGGTGCTCGCAAATCCCGGCGCAATCGAGAATCCGTTCTTCGAACTCGCGCCAGCCTGGTTTCGCCTGCCGCTCGTTCTGCTCGCCACGATGGCGACGGTGATCGCGAGCCAAGCCGTTATCACTGGTGCGTTCTCGCTGACACAGCAAGCGATCCAGCTCGGATTGCTGCCGCGCATGGAGATTCGACGTACGTCGGAAACACAAGCAGGCCAGATTTACATGCCGCAGGTGAACTGGCTACTGCTGGTCGGCGTGCTGGTGCTGGCGCTGGGCTTTGGTTCATCGAGCGCGCTGGCGGCGGCGTACGGCATCGCCATCACTGGCGTGATGATCATGTCGAGCTGTCTGGCGTTCTTGATCCTGTGGCGTTTGTGGAAGTGGCCGGTCCCTTTGGCGGCGTTGACGATCCTGCCGTTCATTACGCTCGAAGCCGTGTTCATGGCGTCGAACCTGACCAAGTTCGTTGAAGGCGGCTTCGTGCCATTGGTGCTGGCGCTTGGCCTTGTTATCATCATGTGGACGTGGGTGCGCGGTTCCAAACTACTCACTGAAACTGTCCGCCGCGACGAGCCGCTGGCGAAACTCTTCGAGACGCTCTCGCATCATCCGCCACATCGTGTGCGCGGGGCAGCGATCTTCCTCACCGGCGATCCCGACGTCGCGCCTGCAGCGATGATGCACAATTTGAAGCACAACCAAGTGCTGCACGAGCAGATCATCATCCTCACCGTAAAAACCGTGAACGCACCGCGTGCGCCTGAAGGCGACCGCGTGAAGATCGAGGATTACATGCCGGACGTGAAGCGGGTGACGCTGACGTTCGGGTTCATGGAAACGCCGAACGTCGTCAAAGCGCTCACCGAAGCCCGCAAGCACGGGCTGAAGTTCGACATCATGAAGACGAGCTTCTTCCTGTCACGCCGCACCATCGTGCCCAGCGAGAAAAGCGGTATGCCGCTCTGGCAGGATCATTTGTTTATTTTCCTCGCGCGCAACGCCACCAATGCCTCCGACTTCTTCCACATCCCGAGCGGGCGCGCGGTTGAGTTGGGTAATCAGGTGATGGTCTAGGCGCGATACAAATAATCCGCTGGCAAACCCATGCGCACGCAAGCTTGTGCGGGTGGGACGCCTTCGATGGCGAGCTTGTCAGCTGTCGCGCCCATCGTGCGCAGCAGTGTTTCGTAGCCAGGCTTGAGCCCGTACGCAGCGCCAAGGCCCAGTATCTCGCGCGCCCACGCTGGGGTGATCTCAACAGCGCCGCGGATCATCAAGCTCTGTAACCGCCGCCACGGCAGCAGCTCAGCGCGGCGGACGATGTCGAGAAACTCGAAGACGATATCGGAGCGCTCAAGCTGTGGCGCCATCGCCGCGAAGAGCGCGTCCATCTCATCGGCAGATCGCGGCGCGCCGTGTGCGCCGTAGAGTGCAGCGCCCGCCGCGCCTTCGGCGAAGAGCTGATCCATGTCAGCGCGTGAGAGTGGATGCACAAAGCGGCTGTAGGCTTCGAAGAAGCCAAAGCCCGCCGTTGCATGCACCCAATTGAGCAGATCCTCATCATTGGCCCGATACGCGACGCCAGCAGGCGTCTCACCTGACACCCTCTCATGCGCGCGCACCACGCCCGCAATCATGCCGCGCGCCACGTCAGCCGGCGCATACACCGTCACCATCGCCGCATAGCCGGTGCGCCGCATGCGCGTCACCGGATCGCGGCGAAAGCTGGTGTGCTCCCACACGCCGGTGCGTACGCGCGGCTCGGCCAGTTCCAAGATCACCGCCGCGATCCCGCCGACGACCAGTGCCACCGGGTTTTTCATCACCCGCCACGTCAGCGAGTCCGGAGCGACCAAAGCAGCCGCGCCCGCTGGCGCGGTAAAATCGACATTGAAGCCCGGCGCGTCGAAATACGAGCGCGCGGTGCGCTCGAGGCGCGCTTGAAGTGGTTGAGGCAAGCGGGTCACGAAATCGATATGGCGTGAAGCGCGCCGCGCCGCTATGCCTCGCGCAACAAGTTGGAGTTCCGTGACGTGACGCAAAGCACCGTGAAAAAAGTCGTGCTCGCCTATTCTGGCGGCCTCGACACCTCGATCATCCTGAAGTGGCTGCAGGAGACGTATGGCTGCGAGGTCGTGACGTTCACGGCGGACCTCGGCCAAGGCGAGGAGCTGGCGCCGGCGCGCGAGAAAGCGTTGGCGATGGGTGTGAAGCCTGACAACATCTTCATCGACGATCTGCGCGAAGAGTTCGTGCGCGATTTCGTCTTCCCGATGTTCCGCGCCAACACGCTGTACGAGGGCCAGTATCTGCTCGGCACGTCGATCGCGCGGCCGCTAATTGCCAAGCGCCAGATTGAGATCGCCAACATGGTCGGCGCCGACGCTGTGTGTCACGGCGCCACCGGCAAGGGCAACGACCAGGTTCGTTTCGAAGTTTCATACTATGCGCTGAAGCCGGACGTGAAAGTTATCGCGCCGTGGCGCGAGTGGGCGTTCGAGGGCCGCCCTGATCTCATCGCCTACGCCAAGCAGCACGGCATCAACATCGCGCAGGGCAAAGAGCAGGCAGCGCCGTTCTCGATCGACGCGAACTTGCTGCACACGTCGAGCGAAGGCTTGGCGCTCGAAGATCCCGATGTCGAAGTGCCGGAGATCGTCACCAAGCGCGGCGATCGCCGCACGATCACGCCGGAAGAAGCGCCCGATCAGGCCGAGACGATCACGCTGACGTTCGAGCGCGGCGATCTCGTCGCCATCGACGGCAAACCGATGAAGGCGCACGAACTGCTGAAGGCGCTGAACGACCTCGGCAAAAAGCACGGCATTGGCGGACTCGATCTGGTCGAGAACCGATACGTCGGCATGAAGTCGCGCGGCTTTTACGAAACGCCGGGCGGCACGATCCTTTGGTATGGCCACCGCGCCATCGAAAGCATCACGCTCGATCGCGGCGCCATGCATCTCAAAGACGAGCTGATGCCGCGCTATGCTAGCATCATCTATAACGGCTTCTGGTGGACGCCCGAGCGCATCATGCTGCAAGCGGCTATCGACGCGTCGCAAGAGAGCGTCACCGGCGACGTGAAGCTGAAGCTCTACAAAGGCGGCGTCCGCACAGTCGGCCGGTCATCGCCATACTCGCTCTATTCCAAAGCGCTCGTCGGCTTCGATGAAGCCGGCGGTTACAACCAGGCTGACGCCGAAGGCTTCATCAAACTCAACGCACTGCGCCTGCGGATCCTGGCGGAGCGCGATAAGAAGCGCGGTAAGAACGAGTAGCGTCGATGCTTCGCATCGGAACCTGGAATGTTGAGTATGCGCTAGGTACCGAGGCGAACGCGCGGCGGCGTGCGGTGATGGATGCCTGTCCGGCTGACATCTGGGTTCTTACTGAAACGCACGACAGTCTTTCTCCGGGGCCCGGTTTCCAGCCGGTGCATAGTGATCAACGCCCGTACTTTGGCAAAAGCGTCAAAGCTGGCAGTCGCTGGGTTTCGATTTGGTCGCGCTACCCAATTCTGACGCGCATTCGGCTCGATCGCGCAGATTGCGAGCGCACAACGGCCGCGCTTGTCGCCACACCGTTTGGCCTGCTCATTGTTTATGGCACAGTGCTGCCGTGGCATTCCGACACCGGGCGTTGCGGAGAGATGCCGGATGCACCGAGATGGTCCGTGGCGCACCGCGTCATACCGATGCAGATCGAAGAGTGGCGTGAACTCAGGCGTCTCTTGCCAGACGCGCAACTTTGCGTGGCCGGAGACTACAACATGGATATGTTAACTGGCGCCACCTACGGAACCAAGCATGGTATCTCGATGCTGCATGATGGTCTTGCTGACACTGGTCTTTATTGTGCCACCTCATCTATTTGCACCGAGGGCGGCTGGCTGGAACGCGCGCCGATAGATCATATCGCGCTGCCGCTCGAATGGCGGGACAAGGTGTGCCTCGCGTCGGCGTGGGAAGGACGCGTTGGATCTCCAAGGCTGTCAGATCACAGTGGAATGGTCATGTCTGTAAACACGTAAAAACGCCCGCCATCTCTGGCGGGCGTTTCATTTTGTGCATCGCTACTGAACAGCTTACGTCCAGTATTGATCAACTTTGTAAAACGCGAAGCTCTGGTCGCGATAGGCTAGGCCATCGTTCTTGGTGAGTTCGCTGATTGAATCGTGCGGTGCAGCTTTAAGTTCGTCTTTGCTGTACGGGACGACATAAGCGTCTTCGCTCTCGTCATAGTTCAGCACCGCCCATGGCAGCGGGTGGAACTTTTCACCGATGCCGAGCACGCCGCCGAAGCCGACGACGGCGAACAGGATTGCGTTGGATTGCTTATCGAGCACGAGGTCTTCGACGGTGCCGATTTTCTCGCCGCTCGTGTCTTTGACGGACGTGCCAATAACTTTCTTCGCGCGGATGGCGGTCGTGTGACCGGCTGGGGTAGGCATGGGGGCTCGCTCCTCGATTGGGTTGGGAGCTTGATGAACAACACGCACGCCGTTTTCGTTCCGTTGTTCGCAGCCATTCGCGGATAAGCGCACGTCTAATCCGAGGATAGATGGTTGAGCGCACGTGCTTATATGCCTCGGACTCACGGGCTTTATCCGTGCTCCGGGGATGCGAGAGCGGGGATAGATCGAAACTTATCCGACAGGCTAAGCTCGCGCGTACACTTCACGCGTCCGTTCATCGGAGGGGCGTTGGATCCAGCCCAATGTGAACGGGACGCGATGAGTGAGGTTAGGCGGTGGGGATTGAAACCATCGCGGTCCGGGGATCGGTGTTGGTCCGACCCGCTCGCCG
>Ga0163144_10000181_pt1 | contig 146389 bp, 134 predicted proteins | sample OliLak19BULKMAT1_FD_123175 | JGI IMG/M metagenome (GOLD analysis project Ga0163144, IMG submission 123175) | Freshwater microbial mat bacterial communities from Lake Vanda, McMurdo Dry Valleys, Antarctica - Oligotrophic Lake LV.19.BULKMAT1 | ecosystem: Environmental > Aquatic > Freshwater >...
CAGATTGATCGTGCCTACTCCTGCACTACTAAATGTAACATTGGCTCCTGAGGAAGGAACCGCATTGCCCGACCAGTTTGTCCCCGTATTCCACAGGGATGTACCTGCATCATTATCCCATGTCTGTGAATAAGCAAGACCTCCAGCACACAGCAATATTGCTGTCACTGAAGAAATCAGAAACTTTTTAGAGGGTAATATGTTCATTTATGATTGTGACCGTATTGTGACGATCTGATATCTGAATTTGAGGGTATTTTCACCTCAATAATTCCTATATATATATATTCGATTAATTAATAGCAATTTATGACGTATTACCGATATGGTCAATCCTTTTTTATATGATACAATAAAAATTATTGACCCCCGTGGTGTAAATAGTAATTTATGGTTGACGTTTTGTGAACTGATTAGTTTACTGATAATTAACATCTTAATCTTCTGCCCTTTTACCTTGATGGCCTAAAAAGCCGGTGAGAGTGTCGATTTAATCTGAAAAGCATGGAAAATTACTCATTTTCTCGTCAGGCGGGGGTCGTCAGTATATTTAGCCACATGAGATGACGCTTTTCAGGGGGCGAATAAATGCAAAGTGCAAATAAGGATGGTCATCTTCATGGCCCCTTCCACTGCCACTAGGATGGTATTCGATAGGCATTAAAAGGGGTTTGCCAAGTCCATCAGGATGGTGGAGAGCTTTTCTTGCGAGTGTCCCTTCCCCCCCCTACCACACTAAACCTAAAAAGGAAAATGGTATGTATCATCCGTTGACAGCAGGTCCAGAGAGCATATCCTGACTCAAAAACATTCCTAAACGGGGTGATTTCAATGGTTTTATTGTCTAATAAGCAGCCGACTGACTGTATAGTAATCTGTATAGTAAATTCAGTCCGCGAGGGTTAAATTGGGGCTTTTCGAGTTAATGAGTGTCCACTTGGGATATTCGTCAACGAAGAACAAAAACATGCGTAATAGGCTTGATTTCATTGATTATTATTAATGTCTGACCGTGTGAGTAACGGTCTGTCCACTTAAAGAAAATGGCTGCCCAAGTAGGGCTCGAACCTACAACAAGCGCATTAACAGTGCGCTGCTCTACCATTGAGCTATTGGGCAGTTAAAAAGAGTTTGTAATAATAAATGAATTTCATGAAAAGATGCAACGAGAAAAACAAAAAAATATTTAAAGGGTAAAAAACTCCAGATTTTGGATTGTTTTGCCCAGCTCAAGAACGGCGACACTTCTCAATGCCCCTTGCCGGCCCCGAAAGACACTCCCGGGGTTTATAAACCTGATCCCGTTAACTTTTTCGTCTCTGGGAACATGTGTATGACCATAGATAACAATATCCGGTTTTGACTCAGCAATCTGGATTTTAGCTAAATGAGAATCAAGAATGTGGATCACCAAAAAGCGAATCCCGCAAAAAACCGGTACAGAATATTGTGGTGCCTTCAAATAATCATCATTATTTCCTAAAACAACCGTCGTAGGAGCAATAACTCCTAGTTCCTCAATAATGTCCGAGTCACAAACATCCCCTGCATGGATAATATGATCTACTCTCTGGAAAATCTCATGAATCCGCTGATCCATCCGGTCATGGGTATCTGAAATTAACCCGATCTTCATAACGTTGGTGCGACTGCAGGACTATCCGTGGGTAAACTCTCTGGTGGTGGTGTAGTGGGTTCGACTGGAGCCGGTGGAGGAACATCTTGAGGTGGTTGTTGATCGGGAGATTGATTAACGGGAGGTTGTGGCTGTGGTTGTGGAGCGGGTTCACTCGGTGGGGGAGATGGCAGAGGGGATGTTTGATTTTGGGGAGTAACGGGATTTGTAATCACTGGCTGAACGGGCGCGGCGGGGGTCGGGGTCGGAGAGACTGGTTTAGGAGCAGGAGGATTTTGTGATGAGTGCTGCGAGTCAGATTGGATTTTCTGTAATGGCTCCAATCCAAGATTTACAGTTCTTTCCGACCCTTGGCTCAAGGCAGATAGATCAATCCTCATATCTTTGGTTTCATACCCATCCCGCATGACGATGATCCTCAAAAAATCAGCATTGAAGGGGCCAAGGCGGGTATTCGAATCACCTATCTTCTTTGTTTCGACGATGCCAATCTGGGCATCAGTAGGAGTGGCCATAACCCTGATAAAACGTTTTTTCACATCTCCATCCTCTTTTTTAAAAGGATTAGGAATCAGGGGTTGTTCGACTTCGATAGCCTGTTGCAGTAAAAGGGTCGTCACCTTGCGGGTGAGCTCATTTGCCCGGGCAGGATCCTGCTTTTGGGATTTCGCTATCTCGACACGGAGATTATCGACTTTGTCCTTAACCGCTTGAGCAGTTTTTTCCGGCCGCACTTTAACCCAGTAATAGCCAGCGTACCCCAAAGCCGCTATTCCTCCGAGCACAGCCAGTAAAATGACTATTTTTGTCAACATCCCCAATACCGAACCTGTGGCTTCTGAAACCTCATTTTTGACCTTCCGGGCGCGCGCTTCTTTTTTAATTTTACGCACGGATCTTTCAAACTCTGTATGATAGGTTCCTAAAATCAATGCTTGATTGGATTCAATACCCTCTTTCATTTCTTTAGCAGACTGGAAACGCAACTTCGGATTTTTCGAGAGTGCCTTTAATATAACCGTTTCAAACTCACGGCCAATCTGGGCATTATTCACTTTCCGAGGGGGATTAGGCTCCTGATTGACCTGTTTTTCTGCCACATCATCACCTGAAAAGATCGCAGAACCCGTCACTGCCTCATACATCATACAACCCACTGAATAGATATCACTGCGTACATCCGTTTTTTCCCCCATGCAATGTTCCGGACTCATGTATTGTAGTGTCCCGCTAAAACAACGGTTTTGATTCAGGCGGTCGAGAACGGATGCTCCCCTTGAAATACCGAAATCCACAAGCTTTATTGAATATTGGTCCGGCCTTACATAATTTGGGTGGTGTTTAAGATTCTGCAGAGCCGTCATATTATTAGGATCCGAGGCCAAAAGGACATTAGCAGGCTTGATATCGCGGTGAATAACCCCTTCCGCATGGGCATAATCAAGGGCATCACAGAGCTGAACGATAATATGTTTAACCTCACGTTCACCCAGTTTGCCCACCGAATAAATGCGTTCGTGCATTGAAATGCCTTCAATAAACTCCATTTCAATCACCGCTCCCGATTCAGAAATATCAAAGTGATTTAGGCGGACAATATTCCTGTGACTGAGCTTTTTGGCGCTCAGGAACTCCGTCTGCATGTCCAAAATAGCATTCTCATCCCAGAGATTGTCGAAAGGGAGAAGCTTTAATGCCACCGGACTATTATGGAGCTTAGTATCATAACAAAGGTACACCTCACCCCTTCCTCCTTGTCCTAACATGCGAACAATCTGGTACCGGTCGAAAAGTATTACGCCTGGTTGTCTGGGTGCCGGATTATCCATAGTTCTATGTCCACATTTAATAGCCCATAAAATCCTTAGGCAACAAATAAAAATACTTAAATTTCAATATTTGAGATTTTAAGCTTGTGAGTCATCTAAAATTCCGCTCTATTCTTTTCTCTAAATATATGGGACAGCAATTAAATAAAAAAATCAAGCAGGCACGTCGTAAGGCGTATTTAAAACGTAAAAATAAAATCGCTAAGCAGCCCGGTAAAGTAGCCGCTAAAGCATAACCTCCTTTTCACAGGACTACTTCCTGTCGGGTAAATAGTGGTGAGTTTAAGGCGTTAAACAAGGGCTCGCTACAGGCAACAGCCTCAAATCAGTGAGCCATCATCTTTATCACCTGATAATAGACGCCTATAGCGTAATCTACGCTTGGGAAGACCTACGCAAATTGCACTTGGGCAATTTGCGTAAAGCACAGGATGAATTAATCAGGAGGCTCATCCCCCTTCATGACTTTAGCGAATACCGGGTCACCATCGTCTTTGACGGACAGAGTCCATCAAAACCAGAGATAAACAAATTGCCCGGTGATCTGCACATTATTTATTCAAGGCAGAACCAGTCTGCTGATGCGGTCATTGAGCAGCTTGTCGCTTCATTTGCCCATCCTGAAAAAATTTTCGTCGTGACAGACGACAATCAGGAACGCTCCACCATTGAGAGCTTTGGGGCATCCTCCTTCTCTACAGAATCCCTAAAGGGCATGCTCGAATATGCCAACAATGAATTCCTCGAAACCCTTTCGAAGGTAAAATCAACCGTCAAAAAAAACCTCCGGCAATGATCCCCTCCCCTGACCTTCCCCATAAAATCACGACCTTGCTTTACGTTTTTAATCAGCAAGATGAGGTTCTCTTACTCGAAAGAACCCGCCCGCCAAATCAAGGGCTCTGGAGTCCTCCGGGTGGAAAAGTCAAAATCTCAGAGGGTGAATCTCCCTATCAATGTGCCGTCCGCGAGGCACATGAGGAAATCGGGATAAAGCTCAATGTCACAGATTTGAGGTTGGCCGGAATCGTAGCCGAAAAAGCTTATGAGGCAAAAAGCCACTGGCTTATGTTTATGTTTGAAGTCAAACCGCGCCTAGACAGGTTACCACCTCCCCATGATGAGGGTCGATTTGCATTTATTCCTCGAGAGCAAATTGCACAGATGGACATACCCCAGACCGACAGAGAGAAACTCTGGGATTATTTCTGGAAATACCGTACTGGTTTTTTCAGCCTAAGCTGTGAATGCCTGCCTAGTGGGGGAAATTCATGGGTTGATGAAGAGATAAAAGAGTGACTTTTATCCCTCTATCAAATCTCGGATTTAATAGACGCATTCCTTAGCTGCATCAGAATAAGCCTGCAAGTTTTCCGTGGACATATGAAAGAAATGGTCACTCGGACTCATCATATAACCACCATTAGGACCATAAGCCGCAAAAGTCTCTTTGACGTGATCAAAGATTTCTTTTCTTCCTGAGCGCTCTAAAACAGAATTCTGGTCCAGTCCCCCGATCAAACAAACCTTATCCCCTATTTTCGCCTTTAACTCCCGGGGACGGGCATCTCCACCCATGGATGGAGGGGTCAATGTCTCGGAGGCATCACAATGATTTTCAACCACCATATCCAGAATCGGCATCATCCCCCCACAAGTATGGTACACCACCTTGTGCCCCACCTCATGGAGTGCATCATGGAGCTCGGTATCATAAGGGATGCAAAACTCTTTGAAGAACTTTGGGGAAATAACGGTAGAGCTCGCCGCACCACCCCCGGTCTCGATCAAATCGAACTTGGCCCCTTTGAGTTCATTATGGATGAATTCTAATTTCTTATCACAAAGAATCCTGAGGAACTCGTGAACCCATTCAGGGTTGTCAGCACATTCGTAAATCATCTCTTGGGTGCCCATCATACAAGTTGCCTGTTGCCAACACCCGCCTTGATCCCCAAAGATGAACCCCCTCACGATCCCATCATCTCCCACTTGATCGTAAGCTTCAGATATATTCTGGTGGTCGAGTATTGGAGGTTTCAGATACTTCCTGAGGAGTTCGATATCCTCATGTTTTTTAATGAAATGGGTGATATTCCAGCATGTATAATCATTTGACCCCATCAGCTTCTCAAGCTTACCCTCAGGGGTTATGACGGTGTGTCTATAACGCCGCTCATCCTCTGGAGAATCCATCTCTTCAATCGTCTCGATCCATTCAGAATCTTCACTAAAATGAGGAAAAAACACAGAAATGGCCGCGTCCAAACTGAATTTCTTGAACGCCTCTAAGTCAGTCATTCCATTCAGGTATTTCTTCAGGTGAAAACCCTGCCACTGGTGTGCCGTGGCCGGTACGCGATCAGGTTTCTCACGGTTCAGTGCCCGGAGCATTCTTTCTTTGGATGTCATATCATTATTCCTCTTGGATTTCGAGGGTCGTCAGGGGAATAGGTAAATTTTAAAAATGTCTAGTGTTAATGGCCACCCCGTGAATTCGTCTGCCGCCAATGAGCGATGTCTGAATAGGATTTTGTGGGATCACCTAACAGGTTATTGGCAAGGTTACGGCCACGAGCTAGATAAATCTTATGGTTTGAATATTTATCACTATCGAACTTACAAGCGGCACTCATATAACGCATGGTATATCCGCAACGACGTTTCTGGCTTTTATTGGCAGGGCCACCGTGAATAATCTTGGCATGGTGCAAACTGGCTTGATTAGGTTTAAGGATACAAGGAATGGCCTTTTCTTCAAATCGTTGTGGTTTGACAATTTCATTTGGGAATACTGATGTTTCCTTGTCAGGAACATCCTCATAAGTCGAAAACCCGTTATTATGGGAACCGGGCACAAGGTACATACACCCATTTTCTGGACTGGACTCGTCTATCGCGAGCCAAACAGTAACCACCTCCATCGGTGAAATAATCTTACCCCAATAAGAACTATCTTCATGAAAAGGAACCCTCTTCCCATCACCTTGCGGTTTGCAGATAAAATGACTCGACCAAAGGCAAATGTCGGGCCCGATCAATTGCTCAACGAGATCGAGGACCTCATCGGCAAAAAGCCACTCGAAAAGTTTTGTGTCCAGGAAGTGAGGAACGTCCATGGCCTCAGGGCGGAAACCTTCAGGCAGATTTTTTAATTCTGTTTCAAAATGTTCTTTGAGGGCATTGAATTTTGACTCAGGAAAGATAGGCTCATGATAAATGATATATCCTTCTTTTTTATATTGGGCAATTTGCTCTGTCGAGAGTCGGTTTAGGGATGTTTGCATGCTTCAAATAAAGCACACTTATTTGATATAATCTTGCATTATAAGAGCTTTTTATTACGTTTTATTGATATTATGGCAAAATCAATCCCAAAACTCCTCCTCCAGGATTACACGACTGCTGAAAAACAGGGGCATTTTGCACGGACAATCATGAATTACGAGAATAACCATGACCTACATACCCATGATTTCTATGAGGTCTTCTGGATTGAAAAGGGGGAAGGCTGGCATCATATCAATCATCAGAAGATTGAACTGCAATCCGGCTCACTCTGCTTTATCCGTCCTTCCGATGTCCACGGGTTCAATAGTAAAACCGGCTCCCGTCTAATCGTTGCCAATATAGCCTTTCCGGAAGAGACCAAAAAATACTTTATTGGTCGCTACAAGGAATCCCTCCCCTATTTTGATCACAAGGGATCCCTTCCTTATTCTTTTGACTTGGATCAAAGCAAATTGCTTGAACTATCACGAAACTCCCAATTCCTTGGGGAAGGCCCCCAGCAGTTATTCAGAACAGAAGGTTTTTTATTGGGGTTATTGTCTTTATTAATCCCCCAAGACACATCATCAGAGTATAATGACTTACCGGAATGGCTAAAATATGCCTGCCAGAGGATCGAACATAACAAGGCCTTCCAAGAAGGCACTCATGCATTAGTTAAATTGGCGGGAAGGAGCCCAGAACATGTCGCTCGAACCCTGCGTAAATTGCGGGGGGCGACTCCGACTGATATCATCAATCAAGTGCGTATGAGATTCTGCTCCAATGCACTTGCGTCGACCGATGACAAAATCGCGCAAATTGCTCTGGATGCAGGGTTCCAGAACCTCGGCCATTTTTATCAGGTTTTCCGCAAAACTTACCATCTAAGCCCCCGGCAATACCGCCTTCAACAACGCTCGATATTCCGGGGAAAACCCTAACAGACCATTATTTATGGTGAACTAGATTATGACCAGTCATTTCTGGGGGTTGAGGAACTTCCAGCATGGCCAAGAGTGTGGGTGCGACATCAGCGAGGATACCATTTGCCACCGTATAATTCTGCGCATCCTTAGATATATAAACAACATGAACAAGATTAGTCGTATGTGCAGTATGGGGTGATTTATCAGGATTCATCATCTTCTCACAATTACCATGATCAGCCAAAATCAGGAGTTGTCCCCCTAGACTCAAGACCCGATCCACTATTTTACCCACGCATTCATCCACCGTTTCGACAGCTTTGATTGCCGCTTTGAGCAAACCCGTGTGGCCAACCATGTCAGGATTAGCAAAATTCAGTATCACAACATCAGGGGCTGTCGCCTTGAAGCGCAATTTGCTCAACAGCTGGTCAGTGACTTCATAAGCGCTCATTTCAGGTTGCAGGTCATAAGTCGCGACTTTCGGCGATGAAACCAAAATGCGTTCCTCCTTCTCAAAAGGTTTCTCCAATCCTCCATTAAAAAAGAATGTAACATGGGGATATTTTTCGGTTTCCGCAACGCGGACTTGGCTCAATCCTGCATCACTAACGACTTGGCCAAAGATATTATTCATGGAACTCGGGGCATAGAGGTTAGGGAAAGGATATGTCTCATCGTATTGGGTCATCGTAAAATAATTAACCTTAGGACGATAGGACCGGTCAAACCCTTTAAAATCATCAAACATCAACGCCTGTGTCATCTGGCGGCCACGGTCAGAGCGGAAATTAAAGAACAGGACTGTATCCCCATCTTCAATGAGGGGTTTCCGGTCTTGAATCACTACGATCGGCAAAATAAATTCATCACTGATTTCTTTGGCATATGAATCCTTGAGGGCCTGAACGGGATCGTTGGTCGGCTCACCTTTGCCTTCTACAATACATTCATAAGCTTTTTGGACACGTTCCCAACGTTTATCACGATCCATGGCGTAATATCGACCCACGACGGTAGCGATCTGCCCCACACCGATTTCTTTAATTTTTGCCTGTAAATTTGAAATATAAGATACGCCTCCTCTCGGAGATGTATCACGTCCATCCGTAAAGACGTGAAGTAACACTGAAGTTAATCCTGCATTCTTCGCTGCTTTTAAAAGTGCGTAAATATGAGTGATCTGGCTATGAACCCCCCCATCAGAGACTAGGCCCATTAAATGGAGTGTTTTCTCTGATGATTTAACCAATTCAAGCATTTCCTGGAGTTTTGGATTATTTTCAAATGATTCCTCCCTAATATCCTTATCAATACGGGTAAGATCCTGATAAACAATGCGTCCTGCTCCTAAATTCAGGTGTCCGACCTCGCTATTACCCATTTGTCCGGCGGGTAATCCGACATCCTCCCCGCTGGCACTCAACATCGATCCTGGATAATTCTGGTAAATCCGGTCATGAACAGGGGTTCTTGCCAAAAGAGGGGCATTTCCCTCATCATTAGCGCCTTTGAGTCCGGTGGGGCTAATCCCCCAACCATCACGAATAATAAGTACAACTGGCTTTCTAGACATGGCTGTGGACAATAAACAGCGCAACAGGGCGAATCAAGCGAACTCCACGAAAAAACTCAAAATTCAGCTTATGAACAGGACAACTTGACTCCAAAAGAATTGTTACATAGTCTTGTCCGATGTTTTCACGGTTAAAGACATACCTTTTATTTTGCCTAATAGCATTTGTCCTCGCAGACAAATGCCCTGCTGCTATTACATGGACCCCCGACGGAGGATTTGAATCCGAAGGGGCATTAGATGCTGGGAGTGCTCGTGATACATTGGAATTAGCAAAAAAACTGGAGTTACAGAAAAAATATGGGGAAGCCCTCAAAGCCTACCGGACCGGAGCCCGCAAATACCCAAACTCTTTTTCTGCAGCTGAACTCTATTACGGGTGGGGCCGAATGGTTGAGATCGAAAATGATTTTACCCGCGCCTTCAAAACTTATCAGGTGATTGTCGAAAGATATCCGAATAGTGAATATTATGACAAAGCCTTAGAGCGCCAGTTTCAAATAGGCAACCTTTATCTTGCTGGTGAAAGGGAGCGCCTCTGGAAAATACCCACGCTACCTTCAATGCAAAAGACGGTCCAGTATTTCGAGCAAATCGTCAAATCAGCGCCCTATAGCCGCTGGGCTCCGGAAGCACAGTTCAAAATCGGAGTCGCCTTGGAAAAACAGAAAAAATATGCCGAGGCTGTAAAAGCATACCAAAAAGTTATTAATAAATATCCTAATCTTGACATAGCTGCATTAGCACAATACCAGATTGGTTATGCTTGGATGGGTGCGAGTTCCACTCCTGAATATGATCAAAGCGCCGCAACAAAAGCCATTGAAGCATTTGAAGATTTCATGACCCGCTATCCTAATAATGAAAAAGTCGCCCAAGCCGAACAAAACATTACCAAACTTAAAGGCAATCAAAACCAGGGTTCAATGAATATTGCGAAATTTTATGATAAAGCAGGCGATATGCGTGCAGCCATCATTTATTATAACGAAGTCATTCAAGAAAACCCCGATTCCGAAAATGCACGTTTAGCATCCAAAAGGATAGACGAATTAAATAAGAAGCTCGGGAAGAACAAAGTAAACCTCGAGGAAATCAATAACCCCCTAGCATTACCTGTCGGCGACCTCCCCACGGATACTGAGACACAAGCACAGAAAAATGCAGTTCAAGACGCACTCGGCCTGTCAGAACATCATGGTTCACAGGCGGATTCACAATCTGCCCTCCCCCAGCCAGACAATCAATCCTTACCTAGTCCGGATAATTCACCCCTTCCTGACCAATCAACACCGAATACCTCCCCCTCCCAAGCACCAGCACCGATCAATCCTCTGCCATCAAACGCCAACGGCCCCCCCACACCTGCCAATCTCCCTGAACAATAGAACTGCTATGCGATTACTTTTTCTGACACTCTGCCTTTTGGTTGTCTCTGGTTGTGGATACAGGGTAGGCCCGACTGTCAGGTCCGCCTATGCCGATGTGAAAAAGATTGATGTCCCGACAGTCATCAATAAAACCTTTGAGCCAAATGTTCAGTCATTGATTACGGATACGATCATTAATCGGTTTAATAATGATGGTACCTTTGAAATTACCGGGCAAGCCCAGGCAGATGCCACATTATCTATTACGATCAATGAAATAGACCGGACTCCGTTGCGTTTTGCCACGAGTAATTCCTTGGTAACACAAGAATACCAGCTAACTATCAGGGCTACGTATGAGCTCAAAAGCAAAAGCGGCAAAATGTTAAACTCATTCTCTGCCCAAGGGATAACAACATTCTTTGTCAGTAATGATTTGATCGCTTCCCAACGTCAGGCAATACCTTTGGCCGCGGAAAGTCTTGCCAATGATATCGTATCTCAAATATCTGAGGCTTGGTAATCAATATTTTACTGGGAAGGCATATCAGAGGTTCCCTCTGCAACAACCTCTATTTGCTCCATTAATTCCACTTCAATTTCCGGCTGTCCCTTATATTCTTTTATTGTTCCTGATACCCTGACTTTCTGTCCGGATAAACTCTTCAAGAACCCACTCCAAGTCACCGGATCCTGTTGGATCGTTTTTTCAAAGACAACAACATGAAAATTCTTAATAGACGGATTATAAGGGAAAAAATTTATAAAAGTAGCTTTACCGGATTTACCCTCAGACACTTCAAGGACCGTCCCTTCAACCATAGCAGACACTCCGGGCTGTTTAATCATATCCCCACCTTGAGATGCGTCAAAATGGACAGCATCGGGTCCCGAAACATCTCCATGACCATCCTCCGCCTCAGCGGCCATTCCATTACCAAAACTAAAATGGAAAACCGCTAATGAAATGATGAAAAAAGTTTTCATAAACAATACTTAACCGATAAGCTGCCTCTTTTCCAGCCTCTTAAAAGTGTTTTTTTTCAGATTTCCCGGTCAAGATGTCTTGGGAATTAATGGAGCACGCGAGGAAATCTCATGGTGAATCCGGGAAATAAAATCCTCGACCCCCACCAATCCTTCATCGCCCTTTGCACGGGAACGCACGGCCACGCTATTTGCTTCAACCTCTTTGGCACCAACTACCAACATATACGTCACCTTTTCAGTTTGCGCACGGCGGATTTTACCCCCGATCTTATCGGATTTTAAATCAATTGTGACCCTGACGCCTTTTGCACGTAATTTGCCTTGGAGGACTTCAGCGAAACTCCTCTGTTCATCTGAAATCGTGAGGACACGCACTTGCTCTGGGGCTAACCAAGCGGGGAAAGATCCACCGTAATGTTCAATCAGGAACCCAATGAAGCGTTCGTGTGTCCCCAAGGGAGCACGATGGATGCACAGAGGTGTCGCCTTCACATTATCCTGAGTCGTGTATTCCAAGTTAAAACGGCGAGGAACAGCAAAATCAACCTGATTTGTGGAAAGGGTAAATTCCTTACCAATGGCACTCCAGACCTGCACATCAATTTTGGGACCATAAAATGCAGCCTCATTGGGCACTTCGATATACTTGATCCCTGAATCGATCAGGACTTGGCGGACCATGTCCTCTGTTTTTTTCCATAACTCCGGTTCATTCACAAACTTTTCACCCAACCGTTTGGGGTCGTGGGTTGAAAAGCGCATAACATAATCCTCAACTCCAAATATCTTAAAATATTTAAGATACATTTCATTGACCGCCCGGAACTCCGATGCAAATTGTTCTTCCGTACAATAAATATGTGCATCATTCATCTGCATGGAACGCACCCTCATTAAACCCATGAGCTCACCCGATTGCTCATAACGGTAACAAGTGCCGTATTCCGCCAGCCTCAAAGGCAAATCACGGTAACTCCGAGGTATAGCCGCAAAAATTTTGTGGTGATGAGGGCAATTCATCGCCTTGAGATAATATTTAACCTTCCTTCCCTCATCCTCCTCAAATTCCATGGGAGGAAACATTGACTCTTGATAATAAGGGAGGTGACCACTCTTAAGGTAGAGGTTTTCACGCGCGATATGCGGTGTACGAACTCGATCGTATCCGGCTTCAAACTCGGTTTCTTTTGCTAGTCTTTCAAGCTCCTCGATCAAAACAGTACCCTTGGGCAACCATAGGGGCAGTCCTTGCCCCACATCATCTGTATCAAAAGTAAAAAGCTCCATCTCCTTGCCTAGCTTACGATGATCGCGCTGTTTGGCTAATTCCAGGTTTTTAAGGTATGTATCAAGCTCCTCTTGGCTGAAAAATGCCGTGCCATAAATCCGTTGGAGTTGTTTGTTTTTTTCATCACCTCGGTGGTAGGCACCAGCTATGGACAATAACTTAAAAGCTTTTATCTGAGCTGTTGATTGCACATGAGTCCCCGCACAAAGGTCTGTAAACTCACCATTTTGATAAAAAGACACGGCTTCATCCACAGGAATATCTCCCAAGCGGGAAATTTTATATGGTTGATTCCTCTCTTTGAAAAATAACTCTGCCTCGGCACGGGAAACTTCCTTACGGGTAAACACTTGGTTTTCTTTGATTACCCTCTTCATTTCTTTTTCGATTTTTTCAATGTCTTCTGGAGTAAAACGTGGTTCCACATCAAAATCATAATAGAATCCATCACTTGTGGGGGGGCCAATATCCAGGAGGGCTTGGGGAAAAAGGCGAAGAACGGCTGTAGCCATCACGTGTGAACACGAATGGCGGACTTCTTCTAGGGGGGGCATCTGTCTACTGTTATCCATAAGATTTCAACCATAAAAAACGTGCCCAATCGGTCAAGACTGAAGAAATTAATTCCATTCTATTGGGATAGGCTCATTATCCTCATTATTCCAGACTGCCTCCCTATAACTGAAGATAAATTCCCATTATCAGTTCTTTGACAATCAAGAAAAAGGGGTTATTCTCATTCTGACTGACTAGTCAGTCATTTATTATAAAATATGATTATTCACCGTCATCTCATTTTTTTACTCAGTCTGGTATTCATCAGTTGCCCAGTGAATTTGACGGCCCAAGAAAAAAATAATAAAGAATCCAAAAAATCGCCTATACTTCAAAAAGTTACCCCGAAAGCCCTTGATCTACCCAGTTGTTATCAAATATCTGTTCAACGAAGTGAAAGCCTCGGAATCCGGTTTCAAGAATATAAAGCCGCTGAAGCCCGGTATTGGCAGGCGGTGAGTACTATCATGCCCAATCTAAAATTCATTGCGGAGGAGCGCCTTCAAAATAACACTTTTACCTCCGGCAGTTCGACGGCAGGTAGTCCATTAAATGCTGGAGTGGCGGTCGGTGGTGGGGCAACATCCAATAATCCCCGCAATAATGCCTTTACAGGCCGTTTTAATGTCACCCAGCCGATCTTCCATGGTTTCAGAGACTTCTCACTGATTGCCGCCCAAAAAGCACAAACAAAGGCAGTGGATCTTGATTATCGCAGGGCCCTTCAAACATTCTATTATGATGTCGCCGATGTTTTTTATCAAATTATTAGTTATGAGCAGGACTTGGACTTGCAATACCTACTTGAAAAAGCCCTTCAAGAGAGAGTTAAAGAATTATCTCAACGCGTCGAGATAGGGCGTTCCCGAAAGAGTGAATTACTCCAAGCAGAAAGTCAGCTTGCCGATTCAGCCGTTCTCATTGAACAAACCAAGGGCCTTGTCGTAGCGGCAAAAGAGTTAATGGCCTTTCTCACAGGTATTCCTGCCAGCCAATTCTCCCTGATCGACCGCCAACCCATTCCCTCAGTTGAAAAACTCGAGGACTATCTCTGGAAGAGCGGTACTCGCCCAGATATTGAAGCTGCTGTTCAACGTCAAACTGCTGCCACGAAAGATCTCAGTGCCCGTAAGGGGGAATTTTTGCCTACCGTAAACCTTGAAGCAAATTATTATGCAGTCCAAGACCCCACCACAGACAGGGAGTGGAATGTCGTTATTACTGGTGAGGTTCCTCTTTTCGATGGAGGTTTAAGAATCAACCGTGTCAAGGAAGGGAAAGCTGCCCTAAAAGAAAGCCAGCTCAGCCTTTCACAAGTCCTGCGATCCTCACAAACGGAAGTGAGGACTTCCTATCACAATTTTATTTCCTCCGTGAATCAATATATCAAGCTGGATAAGGCATTCAAGATTGCAAAAGAAAATTACGAGGTTCAAAAAAGGGATTATGAATTAGGGCGATCCAGTAATCTTGATGTTCTGGTCTCATTAAGTAATCTCTATGAAACGAGACGCCGCTACCTCAATACCGAGCTCCAGACAAAAGTTAATGCCATATCCCTCCAAGTGGCTGCGGGAGATATCAAAGAATGACACTTTCGGACCTCGCCATTAAACGACCTGTTTTTGCCTGGACACTTTTTATCGGGGTCATCCTTTTCGGCGTCATAAGTTATTTCAGAATTGGTGTGAGCATGTTACCGGATGTTGATTTTCCCGTGCTGGATGTGAATGTCGTATGGGGAGGTGCAGCTCCGGAGGTTTTAGAGACCGAGCTGGTCGACAAGATTGAAGAAAGCGTCATCGGACTAGAAGGTCTCAAAGAAGTCAAATCGACTATCCAGCAGGGCCAGGCGACAATCAAGCTGGAATTCGACTTAAAAAGGAATGTGGATGCGGCCTTACAAGATGCCCAAGCCGCCATCGCAAGAATTCGCCTTCCCCTCAATGTAGATCCCCCCACTATCCGGAAAAATAATCCTGAAGAACAACCAATTGTCTGGATTGCCTTCGGCGGTGAGAGGTCATTGAGGGATATCATTCGTTATGCAGATTTAAATATTATCGACCAGCTTCAAACAGTCCCTGGAGTGGGTGAAATCCAATTAAGCGGTTTTGTAGGGCGCAATTTGCGCCTTTGGGTGGACAATAAAAAACTCAAAAAATACCAACTCACCATTCTTGATATTGTTACAGCAGTCGAACAAGAGCACAGCGAGCTAGCCGGTGGTTATATGGAAAACGACCGCAATGAAATCAATGTCCGGACCATGGGGGAAGAGTTTTCTGCCGAAAAAGTCGCTGATATTCTTATTAGCACCAGGGGTGGGCAGCCTATTTACGACACCAATATCCGACTTGGTGATATTGCTAGGGTCGAAGATGGTCTCGACGATATCAGGGGTAGCGCAATCATTAGCGGGATGAAAGGTAATGGCATTGCGCTCGGAATCAAAAAACAGCGTAAAACAAATGAGATTGAAGTCGCTGATGCTGTACAAAAGAAAGTAAATGAACTCAAGAAGACCCTACCTCCAGACCTCTCAATCCGGGTTAATGTCGATTTCACAGGACCAACACGTGTATCAATAGACAAAACCCAGCATGAACTGCTTATGTCTGTTATCCTGACTACCATTGTCTGTTATGTTTTCCTGGGGACTTTCAAATCTGCAGTGAATGTGATTCTCTCAATCCCCTTTTCGGTCATGGGGTCATTTATCATTATGTATTTTCTCGGTTTTACATTTAACATGTTTACTCTTTTGGCACTCGCTCTATCCATCGGTATTGTTGTTGATGATGCGATCATGATGCTTGAGAATATTGTCCGACACTTTCAATCAGGCAAAAAAAGAAGACAAGCGGCATTTGACGGGGCCAATGAAATCACGTTTGCGGCAATTGCAGTTACCGCCGCAGTTATTGCCATTTTTATTCCCGTTGTATTTATGAAGGGTGTCATAGGGACGTTCTTCTACCAGTTCGGAGTAGTCATAAGTGTCACCATACTTCTTTCATTGATTGAGGCCATTACGCTCACCCCCATGAGATGCTCCCGATTTATGACTGACTCCGATCATGAATCCCGGATGGCAAAGGCCGGAATCAGGATATTTCAAAAATTCGCTAACATATATCAAACAAGCCTTGAGTGGACCCTCGGCCATAGATGGAAAGTCCTTCTTCTCGGTGTTGCCATTTTTTTATCATCCCTTATCCTCCTCCATTTTGTGAAAAAAGAAATTGTCCCAATGCAAGATATGGGCATTGTCCGCATGCAATTCCAAACTCCTGTGGGGAGCTCTTTTGCTTTCACACAAGATATCGCTAAAAAAGTCGCCGATTACCTCGAAAAAGACCCTAATGTCGATCGATTTTTCATGAGGGTCGGGGGACAAACAGGTACTCCTAATCAAGTTTTTGCAGGCATCGTTTTGAAAAATAGATCAAAAAGGTCTTTGGGACATATTGCGTGGATGGACAAAGTAAGGTTAGACCTTGTGAAAAATGAACATACTAAAATTCGCGACCTCGTCAGGCTCCAATTAAGTGACTTATCGCAAAGGGGATTAACCGCAGGCAGTTCTTTCCCTATCAGTTTTAATATCAGAGGCCCCGATTACACTGTCTTAAAAGAAAAACTCAAGGTCATTGAAGAACGCCTAAATGCAACAGGCTTGGTTACCGACTTAAATGACGATTATCGTGAAGGACAGACCGAACTCCGCATTATTCCCAACCGTGAAGCTGCTTCGCTCCGAGGGGTTTCTATGGACAATTTAGGAAGGACAATCAATGCTGCCATCGGGGGAATCCGACAAGGGAAATTCACAAGTGATGGCAGGCGATATGACGTGAGAATACGGCTCACTCCGGAAGAAAGATTAAAGCCTGAGGATGTAGAAAACATCATGATTCGTACGTCATACGGGGAATTAGTACGATTAACAGATGTAGCAAAGATCGAAACGGTAAAAACCATTCAAACAGTTTCTCGGATTAATCGGTTACGCTCAATTTCGGTCTTTGGGAATGTAGCGACAGGAAAATCACAATCCGAGGCGTTGGATGCTGCAGAAAGAATTTCCCAAGAAGTTCTACCTGAAGGATATTCATTCCATCTGGAGGGTGGATCACAAGCCTTTCTCGATTCATTTAAAAGTCTGACGGGCGTATTTCTATTGGGTCTTGCTGTCGCATATCTTGTTTTGGCTGTCCAATTCAATAGTTTTGTACATCCTTGGAGCGTCATGCTTGCTATTCCTTTCAGTTTAACAGGAGCCTTTCTCACCCTCTGGATGACAGGACAATCATTAAATCTTTTTAGCATGATCGGTTTGTTACTCCTCGCTGGTATCGTGAAGAAAAACTCGATTCTGCTGATTGAATTTACCAATCACATGAGAAAAGAGGGAGTAAACCTACATGACTCCCTACTCAAGGCTTGCCCCATACGCCTACGCCCCATTATCATGACGTCTATCGCGACAGTGGGAGCAGCCATCCCTCCAGCCCTTGGTCTTGGTGATGGTGCTGAAGCCCGCAGGCCCATGGCACTCGCTGTAATTGGCGGAGTCATTGTTTCCACCTTGCTTACCCTTTATATCGTACCTTGTGCCTACAGTATATTTTCAAGATTTGAGAGGGGCCACCTGAATGACTTGGAGGATTAGCATTTTTTCTTACTTGCCTATCCATCCATCCGGCCATTTTTGCGCGGTAATTTCTATTGGTAATTCATCAAATGGAATTGTCTCCAAACTTTCATACAAATACCCCGTGCCGGGGTAATAATGAAAATTCTGAATGTCCGGGGTAAAATTCTTCCATACACGGTCAAACCAGGTTGGATCGATCAGGTCGGCATGACTGTAATTCTTCAGCTTGGTCAAAATCCTTTCATCTCCTCCGACGCAAGAACCATGATGCATGCGCCATTCTTTCGGAAAATAAACGGTTTTAGGTTTTCTCCCTGTTCTTAGATACTCTTTTAACCTAGGTATTCCCTTCCACGATACTTGTCGGTCCTCATGAAATAGAAAGCCGTTTCTCAGGAATACAAAAGGACGATAACCTTCCCCAGGTTCCACTACCCTGAAATTCCATGTTTTAAAATAAGTATGACTATAAACCCTATATCCGGCATGGTGTGTCCTTTGAACCTCCTCCCATGATTTCTCCAATATATCTTTTGTCCAGATTTCATCGCTATCAATAATTAAATAATAATCGGCATCTGGAGCAAGTTGCATTGCTGCATTACGGAGTTTCGCTGCAGCATCAATCCCAGGCAAGTCAGAGACATCCCGCTGGAGGACTAATCTTAGTTTATTGAGCGGATCAGCAACAGACAGGAGCACATTCAAACTGTCATCAGGCTCTACCCCGCTACCCTTCAGGTTCCTATCATACATGGTTGCACAGCAAATAGCATCTACATGCCCATAAACAGCCTCAATACTAGCCCTTAAAAAGTGCTCTTCCTTGAATACAAGCATGATGGCCGCTAATTTCATCCGGATACCCTATAAGAATTCAATTATTTTGGAAGGAGATTTCCCCTTTGTTCGCAATTTGTGCAACTAGTCCAATGAGAGATTGATATCCCGTGGCGCTTTTCGCAAACAACATTCTCTCTTCGTTATTCATCTCCCGCGATGTTTTTAATGCTGTTCCCATAGACGAGATAAGATCATCAAAATCCTTAAATATTGTGAAGCACTTTTCATGGAAATAGGGCAAAATTCTAATCTCAGGATTTTCTTGGGTCAGAACATGTACTCCTGAAGCGATTAACTCAGGAATACGCATGGTAACACCATTTTCGGTCCAGTCCCTCTTTGAAGGAATATCAAGTCCTACAAATGAATCCTGATAATAACGAAGTGATTCAGCCCCCCCCAAATATCCGTCAATAATTTTCCCCTTACATGTTTTTGATTTCCTTAATGCATGTTTCCATCTTGGTCCCAAGATAAAGCCATTAGGAAATACTGACATTACCTCTAAAAGACACTTCTCACGCCAGGGGGAATGACTTCCTAAAAATACCCAGTCATATTTCCGTGTTCGATCCCCATTTGTCAGATTCAACGTGGAAAAGGGGGAAAAATGAGGCATATAGTGGGCAGAGACCCCACGCTTTTCAATTATTTTAAGATAATTTTGGGCATAAACAATCAGATGTTTATAATATCCTTTCACGCAATAATCCATGGGAGTTGAAAGACGGTCTTTAGCCTCAATCATCCAGCAGATGTGGGGGGCGATTTTACAAGCTTCAATCATCACGGGCTCTGAGATACGGTGACCCCAAACATGTAAAACCACATCCGGTTGAATTTCTTTTATCGCCTGTAACCAACGGTTACTTCGCCAGTTTATGTTTGAGATGCTCCATGTTTCAAAAGTACTTGGAGATCTTTGTATCCTAAGTGCATTAATCACCTTTCTTATCGGTTTGATAAATGTTTTGTAATAGGGGGACTCAGGCGAGGTATCGATGTGGAATACTTCCCAACCTGATTCCCTGAAAGCACCGTAAATCCCTCGGCCAAGTTGCTCAGGTGTACCCGACCCAAGAAGTATTTTCATAACGGGCCCTTTTTCTTCAAGAGAATCTCCAAGCGGTCGCTGATTGTCCGTGCCATATTGCCCAACGAATAGTTTTTTTCTGCTAATAATCTCGCTGACAAGGCGATTTTATTTTTTTCGTCCAATGATATCTGCTCGAAAGACATAAATCGGTGAACCATTTCTTTTACATTACTCGACTCAAAAACAAAACCTGAGTGGTGGGCTAAAATATCTTTGGCCAATCCTACCTTGTCAGAGAGGATGATGGGGACTCCTGAAGAAAGGGCCTGCAAAACAGAAGTCGGACACGCATCAAAATCAATGCTGGGCTGCACCATAATATCCGCAGAGGCAAAGTGCTCTCTGAGTTGTATTGTATCTAATGCACCCCGAAAACTGATCCTGTGTTGAATATTATTTTTTTTGGCAAAATCAAATAGCTTTTCTTTTTCGGGACCTTCACCTGCAATTGTCCATTTCCACCCGGGTAATTGCAATAATGCTTCCGCCATGGAGTGTAAACCTTTCCAACCCACTAAACGCCCTACACTCACTACATGTTTATCGAATACTTTGTCTTTACGAAGGGAAAAGAAATTTGTATCAACTCCGTTTGTCAAAACATCCGGACGATTCCCATAGCGATTAACTACTAATGCCGCGTTATCATCACTGCAAGCATACTCCCAATCTATTGATTTCTTCCAGAAATTATCCGTCGGAAAGAAATCCTTTCCCTGATAATTCATGACTACACACAAATGAGGATTTCCCATTTTCCAAAATCTTGCACTAATAAAATCATATGGTTTGAATACAAACATGATATCACAATGTTCTTGTTTGATTGAATGCCTACTCTGATAGGCGAAATGCAACCTTTGAACCAACTTCCTGAATCTTGTCCCCAACTTCGGAATATCTTTTGTTTCCCAATAAGGCGCTAAGCGAAGGCGCATCATCACTTTTCGGTGGACTTTTCCTTCCTTGGGTTCCCCCCCAAAAAGAGTCACATCGTGCCCTAATGCTAATAGGGCCTCGCCCAAGTCCATGGCATATACCTCAATCCCACCTACCTCAGGTGTGCCTGGCAAATCAAATGTCGCATTAGGTAGAAATATTCCAATTTTCACCCCGTTATAAATGACGAATTATATTAAGAATGGGAAGTCGAAATCTTTTTAAATAAAAACAACCGTTTCAAACGTAAAATTTGCTCCGGTGTCAAATTCATTAAATAACTGATTAAAAACATACATCCTAATGCTGAAATATAGACCATATACCCGGCAAACATATGAAAAAATGATATCTCATTACCTATTCCTACGGCAAACTCTGTCCCAAAAAAATAGGAACCGATTGTTAGCATCATGATACGCATTGTATTTCCTAGGATTGCCAATGGAAAAACACATGCAAATAATAACCATTTCTTCAGTTGTGTTGGTTGTGTCAGGTTAGAAAATAGAGCTGTAATCATCGCCAAGGCAAAGAGTGATCTCAACCCACTGCATGGATTATCCACATCTAATCCGAATAATTTCCCTGCAGGGATACCTAATACAGGGTCTGGCGCTGACAGGATAGCTGTTCCTACTTTTACTACATGAATCCCAATTAAATTCAGTAGTGGTATCACGATATTGACCATTAAATGTCTTAATGGAACGGTAATTGTGTCCCCACCGATTAAAGACCACGGAACCATGAAAAGAAGGAATCCAACGGGGAAAAGTAATTTTAAAAAAAGAGTATTCCCACCGATAAACCCGATAACTCCAAGTATCCAAATGATCAGGGCCACTGGGCCAAACAATGAGACACCACCCCCATTACCCAATATATAAAAAAAGCTCCCCAAAAGAATTAATCCAACATAGTGGAATCCCCGTTTGAGATACAGTGGATATAAGTCATCTTTCTTCCACCAAATTAATCCCAAAGATATAAGGGGGACAATCATTCCATGTTCGGAATCAGGATCCGTCCCCCAAGCATGCCATAACCAGCCAGTGACAGAAACGGTTTGTCCATTAGAAAGGATATAATAATTTTTAATCAAAAACAGATAGAGGACAACAGAACATAGTATAATAAGGAGTAATAAATCTAGCTTGCCAATACTTCTATAAAGAATTGACTCTTTAAAGCCCGTCTTTTTAATTTCTTCAAGCGTATTTTTCATTACTTTTCTGAGCCAATATAGGATGTATAATACTTTTGCGTATAATAATAATCTTGTGCCTCCAGTTTATTTACCTGATTGAGGACGACGCCTAAAACCGGAGCTGAAACTGATGTTAATCGCTGAACACAGCTCATAGCCATTCCTCTCTTGATTGTCGCACACTTGAGAACATATATAATTCCCTGTACCCAAGGCACCAAAGAAAGTGCATCACTAACTGCCGTAAGAGGAGTAGAATCAATAATTACACGGTCATAATAATTCATTAAATCGACAATAAACTCACCCATTTTTGGTGACCCTAAAAGTTCTGCAGGATCCACACGGTTAGTACCTGCCGTCATGAGATGAAGATTTGGTTGCGGAGTATCTACAATTGCATCCTTCCACTCACATTCCCCATTTAAATAGTTACCTAATCCTATATTATTAGGTATTTTAAATCCAGCATGTAAACTCGGACGCCTGAGATCCCCGTCTATTACTAATGTCGCCATATTATTCTGGGCAAATGCAATCGCTAAATTCGAGCTAATAAATGATTTCCCTTCAGAGGGAATAGTACTTGTCGTCATAATACAACGAAGATTGTCAAAATCAGAGCGTAAACGCAAAGATGCTCTTAATCCCCTAATGGCTTCAGATGCAATCGAATTCTTATCCTCAATAGCAATCATATCCATCGAATATTTACGACTCCTTTTAACCTTGGGAATAACACCCAACAGGGGCAGTTGGAGATATGTCTCAATATCAAATTGACCCTTGATTTTATCGTCGAGAAAATGAAGACCAAAAGCCAAACCTAACCCCAATAATGCCCCCCCAAGCATTCCCATAATAATTACTTTCACCGTTTCGGGCTTAATTGGCTTATTAGGCTTACCTGCCCAGTCATGGATTGTAACATTACTCGGATTTAAGCCTCCTGTGAGTTCGGTTTCTTTTAATCTCTGAGTCAATGAATCGAGAAGTGTACGATTAATATTCGATTCTCTTTGGAGGGTACTATATTGCACTTTTAATCGATCTAAATTTCTTTGATCCTCTTCGAATTTTTTGTACTCATCAGTCAGTACCTTTACATTTATTTCTGATTGATCGAGTCGAATTTTGGCTGTATTTAATGCCTCTTTCATGGCTCGGTTTAAACCATCTTTTTTTTGCTTTAATTGGAATTCCGCATCAATCATTCTTGGATGTTTTTCTTTGTATCTTCTGGATAAACTTAAAATGTAAAGCTCCAGATCATTAATCTCTTTTTCGGCCCGAACTACTTCAGGATAATTTGAAATAAAAGGTGATTCTAATAATTTTTGTGAATCGTCCTGAATAGGGGCGAGTTGTTCCCAAACATTCTGTGATGATAATCTTTCAGATTTTGCAGAATTCAAACGAGTATTCGCATTTTTAAGATTATCTAAAACAATATTTTGTCTCTCATCCAACGCATCTGCATCAAATTTCTCCCGGTATTCTAATAACTTCTTTTCAGATGCCTCAGCTTTTGTTTTCAAATCATCAACTTGATCCTTTAACCATTTTGCAGCAGCAAAACTGACAGAAAGGACACTTTCCGAGCTGTATCGTTGATACTCCTTAGCGACAGTATTCGCAATCTCCATAGCGATTTGTGGATTTGGGTGATCCACCATGATATTGATTAAATTTGTTTCTCTCTCAGGCGCCACTCTGAGACAACTTAATACTAAATCAACTCGGCTAATTGGCTTATTTTGATATTTTTTCGGCACAATCCCTACTGGAAAATCCTTATCTGCATCCAGATTTAAAACCCTGACTACCCTTTGAATAAGTTCCCTGCTACCGATAACTCTCACCTGCGTATTGATGTATTGCGGTGTGAGAGACGAAGAAACCACTTGTTTAATATCAACTACTTGATACTGCCCCGGTTCAATCCGGATAACAGATGTTGCACGATATATTTTTATTTCGCGTCTTACATACTCTGCACATGAAATACTGACCACTAAAAAAACAAACAAGATAAGCCATTTGCGCCGCCAGAATATCCCGAAATATTCTTTGATTGTTTGTGTACTTGACTCATTAGCCTTATTATAACCGTAAGCCCCTGTATATCCGTATCCATAACCTCCATAACCTGAGTTCGTATGATAAGCCGGATTTGTCTCACGACTGGAAGTATTCTTTTTTGGATCATTGGGTATATCAGGCATGAGACAGGAAAGGTTTAGTTAATAGAAATAAACCCTAATAATTAAAAAAAGTTCTCGGGAACTTCTATTATATCACCGGGTAATATTTCAGGATCAGTGCTTTCACCCTTTTGGATTTTTATTAAATTATATTCAGTCATTTTACCACTTCTGGTAATCCGAATCCTTTTGATATTTGCTACTTTAGTAGGACCACCTCTGCTATATATCGCTTTGAGTAATGTAATTTTGCCGTCAGTTGGAATTTGATTCACCCCTACTCCACCAATTTGGCCTCTCATGATATATTCATTTTGTGAGGTTCCCTCTAAAGCCACTACCACTTGTGGGTTAACGAGATAATCCTTCTTTAGCTGCGAAGTTATTGATTCCCTCGATCTCTGTAATGTTAATCCTAATACTCTTACCTCATTTAGTAAGGGTAATAGAATCATGCCTTCGGAAGTTACGCGAATACCTCGGACACTCAACTCAGGTTCATTAATCACCGTCACCGAAATAATATCTCCACCGCGAATGACATAATTGTCATTAACAGCTATTCCAGATTGCACTATACTCTGCTCACCACCTGAATTTGCTGAAATAATATCCGTTGTTTCAGATGCATTAATGAGTGGGTTACCGGAATTATTTTGTTGTTGTTGTTTTGGAGGGGGAGGAGCATTACCAGCTGAATTTATACCGGGAGGAGCTTGACTAAAATTCCCTTGCTGAGCAAATAACAGATAATTGGAATTTAAGGTACAAGCTAAGATGTATACTACAGATAAAAATATTTTTTTGTGCATTATAATGGAATGCCATCAATAGTTACTGGTATTAGAATGATGCTCCAATACCAATGGTAACCTGATTTTGTGTAAAACTGAAATTTGAAACATTAGATTCATTGACATTGTACTGATAACCACCATAAATCCTCAACCACTCTTGAAGGAGATATGTTAAATTTACTCCTGCCGTGTAGTTATTGTCATTACGTGCTACATTTCCTATACCCACATAATTTACAGGATTTTGAAAATCAACATTATTCCAGTTAAAGAATGCACTCGCCGTTAACTTTTGTGTGATTTTTTGGGAGAGTGTTAAATTTGTGCCTGTATTATAATACATATTATTAACTTCAGTAATTGATTGGTTAATTGATCTGTAAACATTTAAACTAGCTGTTGTTTTTGTTGTAATCGCATAAGAAAAATTTGCACCACATGTAAATGAAAACGACTGACTCCCCCCCCCAATTGAATCCTTTGAATCGCCTATAAAAGCGGTTCCACTAGCTGTGCTCGTCAATTTTCCTGTATTAGCAGATATACCTGCGCCGATGGTGCCACCTCGACTATCATTACTAGGAGCAACACGACTTAAAGTACCACCTTGTTGTCCGGTTGTTACGTTAGCCGTCTCGAAAGTTTGATTCCCTTGGAATACATTATTAATTGCATTTACAGCATAACCAACATTAAAAAATCCTGAATAAGTGGTATTAAAGACCCTATTTATTCCTACACCCACATTGTATCCATTGATATCTTGGCCTTGGCTAACAGTATTATTAGACCAGTTTCCAAAAAGGTTGAATGTTGTTAATTCGTCGAACGAATATCCAAGACTCGCTCCAATAACATTCTGGGCATTATCCACCAAACCGAAACTAGTAAAGTTATTGAACTGATGATTGAAATATGTGCTTAATGTAAATTTTTCTGAAAGTCTCCAAATACTTGTAATTCCTGAATTAAGATTCCCACTGGGTATATACTCACCAACTAATGTATTTGCACCCGTTGAAAAATTATAATTCAGAAATGATGAAATAGTAAAACGGTTAAAAACCGATGCTTGTGTAAATGTCAGGTTATTTCCCCAGTTATCCTGGCTTTGTTGATCTACAAAATTTACTATTGAAGCCGTATAATCCATACTGAGTTTTAAGGCCTCAGTTTGTCCTACGCTGATTTGAACCCCTGGCTGTGTATTAAAACTCCAAGCACTCACACGATTTGTATTAGAAATGAAAATATTATCATTGTAGTTGGCCGTCTGGTCTATGTGGGGCCTAATACTTAATACGCCTACCTGTAATGGTTTTGCTTGTATAACTACTGAAGAGCAAATAAAACAAGTAATTATTCCTAAAATAGAAATATATAACTTAGACAGTAATTTGGTCGGTTTCATCGTTTTGTATAGTTTTTGTGTTTGTGACATTAGCAATCAAACCATATTTGAAATTTGAGACATTAATATTTAAACCATATCTGAAATTTGAGTCAATAACAATATCAGCATAAATTTCCATCAGTTTTTACGTAAATTCATTACGATTAAATTAGCTGTTAAATAATCCATCACCACTGTGTTGTATTAAATGTCACAGTCTCTCCCAAAATGAATTTTGTAGATGGGTCTCCTTCAGCTTTTATCTGGATTCTTTTCCCTCCAACCAGCAAGGAGAACTGGTTATATATAGCATAGTGGTCTACAAAAAAGGCAATTTCAATATCAGATTGTTTTTTTGCTGGCGCAAGGAGACGTCCCACTTGTCTTTTATCCTCTGGTTTATCAGCTTCTTTAAAATACGTGTACCCCCTGCCATCAATTAATTCCACAGAATTAGGATTTATACGAAAGTCTTCGTCGCTTAAATTATCGACCGAAAAACTCGCGGTAACATTAAATCTGGCCCCATTCTTGGTTACATTTACTTTTTCTAAGGTTGCATGTATTCCATTGTCCAAGTCAATTTTCTCCCCGTAGGCGGCGGTAGGTAATTTAAATGGTTCCGACGGGGAGGTTCTAGAGGGTTCTACCCCCGGCGCCGTCATAGGATAATCATCGTACTGGTTAAATGATTTATAGTATTGGAAGGCCCGGTATCCAAATACCACGAGGCATGCGGCAATAAACAAGAAAGCCAAACTTTTCGCAAATATTTTAATACGATAGCGACGTCTCCACTTTCGATGAACTTTTTTTCGGGGATCCATGTAGTCGTAATCGCTCATAATTACCTTTAAATATGACTGAAATAGGCTTATAATCAAACTTGTTTATATTGATAGCTGAGAAAGAAATTGGCTATTATTTTCACTAAACCAGCGGATATCTTCAATTCCATAAAGCATCATTGCAATTCTTTCGACTCCCATTCCAAAGGCAAACCCCGTGTATATTTCAGGATCATAACCCACAGATTCAAATACGTGAGGATGAACCAATCCACATCCGGCAATTTCCAACCATTCTTTACCCCTGATTTTTTTACCAGGAATACTGAAGTCAATTTCAAAGCTCGGCTCTGTAAAAGGAAAAAAATGGGGGCGGAAACGAACCTTCGTGTTTTTCCCTAGTAATTCCCTAAAAAAATATTCCATTGTCCCTTTTAAATCCGCAAGACTGACATTTTCATCAACGTAAAGGCCTTCAATTTGGTGAAACATGAGCGCATGGGTGGCATCAGGGTTATCCCTGCGGAAACATGATCCGGGAGCAATAATCCTCACTGGAGGCTTGGTGTTCTGCATCGTCCTGATTTGCACGGGAGATGTCTGTGTTCTTAATAAATGCCTTCCTAACTTTTCATCACTAATTTGACCATCAATATAGAAAGTATCTTGTTCATTTCGTGCAGGATGATCAGCCGGGGTATTTAATGCATCAAAATTATAGAATTCAGTCTCAATATCAGGCCCTTCTGCAAGACTAAAGCCTATCGCCCCAAAAATACGCGAAATCTCCTGAATTGTCCCGTTAATCGGATGGACTGTTCCTGAGGGTAGTCTTTGTACTGACAGAGAAACGTCGAACCCAGAATAGTCGACATGGGGACGTGTTAAAAACTCTTTTTTGCCTTCAAAGGCTTCTGTCACCGCAGTTTTTACTTCATTTGCCAATTTGCCCACTAAAGGTTTATCCTCCTTAGAAACATCCTTTAATCCTTCAAGCAAACGGGGCAAAGATCCACTCCTGCTCAGATATTTTATTCTGACCTCTTCCAATGATGCTTGGTCATTCACATTATTCAAAGCTGTGATTATTTCGCTGCGTAATTGATTCAAATCTTCAACCATACTCATTCATAAAACAATTTACCGACAAAAAGGTCACGCCTTTTCTGATGGGAGTTTACCTGATATTATAAAAAAACAAAAAAAGGCCCGTATAAACGGGCCTTTAATAAAATATTTCTTTGAGACAATTATGCTTTTGCCGTTTTTGCCGGCACGGATTTAGCCTGTTCAATAATTGTAGCGAAAGCCTTAGGGTCATTCACAGCCAAATCAGCCAAAACCTTGCGATCGAGTTCAATCTTCAGTACTTTTAATGCTTCAATAAAACGGCTGTAGGTGATCCCTGCGGCACGGGTAGCCGCATTGATACGGACGACCCATAAATTACGAAAATCCCGTTTTTTTACTTTACGATCACGATAAGACCATGACTGGCCTTTCATGATGGCGTCTTTAGCATAACGGAAAAGTTTACTGCGACGTCCGCGGAAACCTTTGGCTTTTTCTATCACACGTTTACGACGGGCCCGGCTGGCGGGTGCGTTAGTGGCTCTTGACATACTTTATATCCTCTTTTTTTATATCTCTTAAAATTTAAATATCAGAATTTATCTTTAAGCGAAAGGTAAATTTGATTTGATGCGGTAAACATCAGTTTTGTGCACTAGTGCTGCTTTGGACAAGCGGCTTTTCCTTTTTGCATTTTTACCTGCAAGAAGGTGGCGTTTGCCGCTTTTACGGCGTAATACTTTTCCGGTTCCTGTCACTTTAAAGCGTTTAGCAACAGATTTCTTTGTCTTTCGTCTGGCGATTGGACGGGGCATACTTTTATTCCTTTTCTTACTTTTCCTTAACTTTATGTTTTAACCCTGTCAAATGGGCTATTCTTAAATTCTTTTTCAGTTCCAGTCTGGGGTTTATCCAGTTTACGAACTAAGACTTTTTCAATTATGCTTTTCACTAACTCCCCATCATTATGATGGATCTCGTGATGTTCTTTTTTTAATTTCTCACGTTGATTCGCAGGAAGCGGATTATAAAACATCAGAATATTACGTCCGATTGCCTTTGGCTCCGCCTCCAAATTTCCAAATTCTGTTAAATCAGTCTTGATTTGCTGCATCAGCCCCATTCCGAGCTCCCGGTGGGACATCTCGCGGCGCCTCAATTCAACAATCAACTTCACCTTGTCACCATCTTCTAAAAATTCAATGGCATGGTTGATTTTTGTCGTATAATCATGCGAGGCGATATTGATGTGAAACTTAAGTTCTTTCACCTTAGAAGCAGTCTGATGCTTTTTAGCATCCTTAAGCTTCTTCTCCTCCTCATATTTATACTTACCAAAATCAACGATCTTACATACCGGAGGCACTGCATTTGGTGAAATCTCCACCAGATCCACCCCTCTTTGTTGTGCCAGCGTCAAGGCATCACGGGTATTCATAATACCCATCATATTTCCCTGATCATCAATGACGCGTACTTCCGGAACACGAATCCTACCATTCACACGTGTTGAAAACTGGTTACTGTTCCCACGGTAGAAACCCCGATTATAATTATCTTTTATAACACTTCTCCTTTTTGATTTCGTCAAATCGCCATGTCTTTTTATAAAAACTGACACATGGACGAACCGCGCTTTATAATCAATCGTTTAGATCACTGCAACTAAAAATTCTCATTTCTATCAATATAGTTAAAAATAACATAAAAATAATTGACTTTACAGCTTCTCTTTTTGTCTTTTATGGCTCATTCGCATGGCTGTATCTTGTCTGTAATACCCCTTGAGTACATCGTAAAGCTTATGATGTTTATGCGCCATTTGTAAGGGGTTCTCAAAAAAACATTCGGAAGCAACCGCAAAAAATTCTGCGGGGTTTGTCGCAGCATAATCATCAAGGAGAGTTACACGCCCATGAATACTGTCCTCCACCAATCTTTCGTACTCATCCTTCATAACAGCATGCCATTCAATGTATTGTGCTTTAGATTTAAGCAATGGAGTGCCATCCGCAAAACCATTCATGAAATCAAGTTGATGGGCGAATTCATGGATCACTACATTCCTGCCGGGATAAGGATCCCTACTTTGCTCCAAGACACAATCCCATGCTAAGACGACAGGCCCATGCTCCCATGCCTCCCCCAAACGCGCACTATTACCTTCCATAATCACGCCATTTCTTGCTTTTCGTTCAGCCGGATTTTGATACCCGGAGGGATAGACTAAAACGGATGCCATATGGCTAAAGTAATCATGTTTCATTGCCAAAAGCATTACTGACACATTCCCTGCTATCGTAACTTTTATCTCATCATTGATTTCTTGTCCATTACACCCCTCCCAATTTTTTTCAGAGATAAAAATCCTCATGATACTCTGCAAATGGGATTGTTCTGCCTTACTGACCAATGAATATAACGCGACATTATTTTCCAGAATCTGCAGCCAATTCTGGGGAAATGGTTCTTTTAGGAGGGCAATTCTTTTCCGTTTCTTGAACCATTTTAAAATCATAATTTGCCAATAATTTTACGGGCGATAAAAGGACCTTCGTAAATAAACCCTGTGTACACTTGGATCAATTGAGCGCCCGCATCCAGTTTTTCCTTCGCATCATCCGCAGTAAAAACACCTCCCGCCCCAATCACTGGAAGTTTCCCTAGTGTCTTTTCCACAATATAACGGATAACCGCCGTCGACCTATTTTTTAACGGTTTGCCACTTAGGCCCCCTGTTTCACGTGCCCTTGCCGTATCCGGCTGCACGAGCAAATTGCGTGAAATGGTCGTATTTGTAGCGATCACCCCCGATATGGCCTGTTCCTCCACTACCTCTAATACCTCGTCAAGCTGTGACCATTCCAGATCAGGGGCGATCTTGACAAGGATGGGTTTTCCTCCGAGTTCCTTATTTTTTTTCTGAAGAACCGAAAATATCGCGCTCAAGTGTTCCTTGTCCTGAAGCTGCCTCAATCCCGGTGTATTAGGGGAACTCACATTGACCACAAAATAATCCCCTTCCCCGTAAAGTTCAGTAAAAGAAAAAAGATAATCGCTCGCAGCCTCTTCTAGCGGTGTTACCTTACTTTTCCCAAGGTTAATCCCGAGTGGAATCCGAAGGTTAAAACTCTCATGCAGTTTATGCAGCCGCTGCGCAATTTGCTCAGCACCCTCATTATTAAATCCCATCCGGTTAATCACAGCACCCTCTGAAGGAATCCTAAAAAGCCTCGGACGCTCATTGCCCGGCTGTCCCTTGGCAGTCACTGTACCGATCTCCACAAACCCAAACCCCAATGCCTGCCATGCGGGAATCGCAACTGCGTTTTTATCAAAACCAGCAGCGAGCCCGACGGGATTAGGAAAATTCAGGCCGAATACCTCTACCGGTTTCCCCGCCCCCCGGGCAAATGGTGCCACCATAGACTGCATTAAAAATGTAGGGCCAAACAATTCTAAAAGCCGCATCACTCGGTGATGAATATCCTCCGGATCTTGTCTAAAAAAAATCGGTCTGAGTATTTTCTCGTAAATCACGTGATGACTTTAAATGAAGCACTACTTGAATCAATGATGTTTTATTTTTTTTGAGCAACAAAATAATGGTTTTGACAGTACCTCGGGAAAAGATATTTAAATATCGTGTCAAAGTACCTGACTGTAGCAGATACCGTATTAGACTGACTCATCCGTACAGGCAGACGATTCCAACAGTTCCTAGGTATAAACCCATAACGCCCAGTCTCAAGAATTTCAAACCCCGTATCATTACAGAACTCCTCTATATCAGCCCTTATATACTTATAAACATGATGATGTTGCGCGGGTATCTTGGAGTTGATTTTTTCGATATAACTATACTTATTGGGAAAGTGGCCGCAAATAAAAAGCCCCCCTGGAATCAGCACACGATTAATCTCTTTCATACTGGCTCTTTCATCTCCGCCTGTTTCTCTCACATGCTCTAACACCCCTACACTTGTCACGACATTATATGATTCGGCAGTAAATGGCAGATTAACAGGATCAGCATCGCGAGCCGTACTATATTCAAAACTGGATGAAAAATTCTCCTCTAGAAATCTAATGAGAGCTTCATTTGCGAAAGAATATGCATGTGTCTGGAATCCGCACTTCACGGCAAAATAACTAAAATGTCCATTCCCACATCCCCAATCCAAAACTCGGCTATTTTCCGCCACATACTTGTGTATTAAATTATATAAAGGCTCGTATTGTGCACCTGTTACCCTGCTTTTAAACTGAACCGGAAGGAGCTCTACATTATCCTTTGCTAGGGATTGGAAAGCATCAAAGATATCATCACTATTGATCTGTTTTGACATATTAGAATTTTAACAAATAAAAATAAATCTCACGAGAGATATTATCTACTCACCGAGTAATTTTTTCAGGCGTGCAAGTTGCACATTCACCTTGGCTACATTCTCCTCGCGTTCTTGCGAGTTTTTGATGGTGTTTTGTTTTGGTGTAATCACTATGTTACGACCGAGATTTCCGGCTATTTTCGATTGCTGTACCGGGGCTTGGATTGTCACGGTCTGGGCAATGGATTTGGCTGGATTAGATTGAGAAGCAACAGATGGTTTTGCGACCGTCACAGTAGATCCCCCCCCACCATAACTCATGACACCCGTTTGTAACTGTAGATCATCTTGAAGGCTGCGATGTGGCTGGATCCCCATTCCTTGCAGGACTCCATGATAGGCTTTAACAGCCTCTTCAGGCGTAATCTTCCCTTCCACTATCAAGCGGAGGAACTGGATAAAGGCGAGTTGATGTTCGGCCATATTGATCTTACGCCCAAAGAGCGCCACACGTGCCCCGTACTTTTGTGCTTCAGAGATCAGTTTAAAGGCATCATAAGTCGTTCCTGCTCCTCCACCGAGAATACCGGCTACAAGCTGCGGGTCATAAGAAACAAGTTCCTCCATGGCCTTCGGCCCATGATAGACGATCTTGAGGAACTGGGGACGTCCAGCGGAGGTTACTCCGGCTAGGGAACGGATGATATGGTCATTGATAAAGCTGCCGAGTTTTTCATCCGAGACTCCGGCATCAATATTCGGGTCGAAAACCTCAAGAAAATATTTAAAACCTTTTCTCTCGGCTTCCTCGCGAAATGTTTTGAAGGCACACAATGAATACTTGTCTCGGTCGACATCATTGGTAAATGTCACTGAATACAACCCGAGATTTGCCCCCGTCACATCCTCACCTTCGCCACACTCTACTTTCCCGCATTGGATATGGTCTATCGAAGCCGTACGGAAGGGTTGTGAAGCTTGTTTGATGTATTGGCTCCCCCTCACCACCCAGATATCTGTTGTATCATTTGCACGAGCAGCAGGAGTAATGTGAGAATTCTGGAATAACCCCTCTTTCATGGCTAACTGCTCGATATTTGAGGCAGAAGCCAACATGATATCAACAAACCCCTGTTTGATCACCTCCCTGATCTGCTGGCGGTATTCTTCCAATGATTTGAAATGGGCCTCACCCTTCGCATAAGCTTCAGGTGATTGCCCCGCTTTGGGTCCAGGCGCCGCAGCCCCAAAAGCCATATCGGCGTCCTTCGCATCGGCAATAATAAAGGCCTTGCTGGAATGAGGATTCTGCCTGATTTCAGCGAGTTTTTGATCAAGTGATTTATTCATAAAAAATTCCTGATAATTAATTTCCAAGTCCTAATTGCTGATTTTTTATCCTTTTACGTATTAGAAAACCTATTACTGCACTCAGCAAAGCAATCAACAGGCTTGAAAAGAGAAATATTGAATTGCTCCAGTGATAATGGTTTTCAGCAAGAACCAGCATGAATATAGAAAATATCGATACACAGACAATGATCCTAGTCTGTTTTAAATCTAAGTGATATTTTTGTGCCCGTTTTGCATCATTACATATCAAGGTCTTGGCTTTTTTGCCATATTTTCGAGATAATATTGCGAACGGAAGGAATAATAAAAATGGTGAGATTAGGGCGGAAATATTCATTTTTCCATTATCCCCTCTATGTCCTATCAAAAGAGGAGTAACAACCAAAAAGATAATCGAAAGAACAGAAGCCAAGAGTGCTATGTTCTGATGCTTTTTGATTTGTTTTTCTTCATCCATAAATATGATTCAATCCAAAGAAAAAACTATGCTTTAACCTTAGCCAATGTGTCTTTCAGAGCCTTGGCTGATGCTTGGAGTCCATTGAGCTCTTTAGGCCAGAGTTCAACCTCGATCCGCTTTTCAGCCCCGCCTCGACCGACGATGGTGGGTACACTCAGACAAATATCTCGAATCCCGTATTCCCCGCGCATGTAGCTCGACACCGGCAGGATTGCTTTCCGGTCAAGGGCAATCGCTTCCACCACGACCTTGATGGCGACTCCCACGGCCCAACCTGCTCCACCTTTACGACTGATCACCTCGGCTCCACTGCCTTTAGTGCGTTCAAAAAGCTTTGTCTGGAGCTGAGGCGTCATCCCTGGGAAATTTGCGAGTGAAATCCCGTCTACAGTCGCTGAGGACCACACGGGAATCATGGAGTCACCATGTTCACCCAAGATCAGGGCGCGAACCTGGGTTGCCGGCAGATTGAGTTCAGCAGCGATTAACGAGCAAAACCTTGAGGTATCGAGCATGGTCCCCAGACCAATGACGCGTGACTCTGGAAGCCCGAGTTTTTGTAGGGCAAGTTGCGTCAGGATATCGACAGGATTACTGACCACAAAAATATAAGCATCATCACGGAGACGGGCTGCCTTTAAACTTTCAAGAATTTGGAGAAAAAGAGAAACATTCCGGTTAATCAGGTCGAGGCGTGATTCGTCCGGTTTACGGCGCAGTCCTGCCGTAATGACAATCATATTACACTGCGCCATTTGCTCGTATCCACAGGAGTATATTTTCTGGTCACCGCAAAATGCCGCCCCATGCAACAAATCCAAGGCCTCACCCTCAGCAGTCGCCACATTCGCATCCAAGAGAGCAATTTCTTTAACAATCCCGCCGCACTGCAAGGCAAAAGCCGCACAACTGCCGACACGTCCCCCTGCACCGATGATTCCGACTTTTAAACTCATAATCTTTTTCTCCCGTTTATTGATAAATATAAAATTTTCCCGAGTCCGTATTCACACGCACCATTTCTCAAAGCATCCTTATTTTCCGCCAAAAGCTTTCATGATCTCATTAGTGATTTTTTGAACCGCTTCTTCTGGCACTTCCACTTCTGCTGCTTTGGCCGATTCGTTCCCGGTCTTGCACCCGCAAGAGCCTGTCGCCGTTTTACCACGCAAGACTTCCCACGGATCAACTTCACAGAGTTGCACCGGCTTTAATCCCTCCCGGGGATCTGGCATCCCGAGTTTACTCCGGAGTTCAAGCAATTTACCCACTTCATCACTCGGAATCGTGCTATCACCCTTTAACGGCATAGCATTCAAAAGGGTACGGCAATAAGCATCCGTGATTTCCATTTTCCAATAAGCATCTTCCACCCCAAATCCCCAACAAATAACCCCGTGGTTGCCCATCAGGATTGATTGGTGTTCGGCCGCCAATGGCTGGATGATCTCGGCCATTTCTTTCCCACCGGGTGTCTTATAAGGGGCCAAGGGAGCGCGCCCCACAAAAACCTCATATTCGGGAATCAAACAAGCGGGAGGCTCGATTCCGGCTATGGCGAAAGCTGTGGCATGAACCGGGTGGGCATGGACGACGGCTTTAGCATTTGAGTTCCCCTTATAAAGGGCTAGATGGGTCGTGATTTCACTCGTGCGTTTACTGGAACCGGCAATTTGATTCCCTTCCAGATCCACCATACAAATCATATCCGGAGTCATAAATCCCTTACTCACCAATGTCGGGGTACAAAGGACTTGATTCTGTCCGATACGGTAAGAAATATTCCCCCCGTTCCCGTCAACATATTCACGAGTCCAGAGCCGGCGACCCATTTCACAAATCTCTTTTTTGACGCGTTCGGCTTCTTCCGAAAAAAACATTGCCTGAACAGGATCAGAAGACGAAGATGCCGAAACACTTACGCCACTCTGGGCAATTTGCGCGGAGACAATAATTTTAATCTGATTTTCAGAAAAAACATCTTTGGCCCCGGGAGTAACGATAACCCCCGCTAGAACAGTAAATTCTTTTTTGCCGGTGGAGGCAAATTGCATCGCATCTTTTTCTGTGAAGAGTTTCATAATTTATTATTCCTGGTATGTTTTTCCTTGATAAAAATATTCATCGATGAGACCCGCACAATAGGCATCCACAGGCCGAGCCGGGTCAAAAGGGCAGGCAGCCTCACGGCCTTCACTGATGGCGATCGTCTGCCCCTGACTGGCTCCTAACTCGTCATAAACAACAATGGCAAAGTCGGTCGCTTTCTTCTCACCAGCAAAACGCTCCTGTTTCCAAGGCGCTACCAGCAAAAGCCTCTCACCGACATAACTTTCATGCCGTCTCGACAAGACCACGCGGCCTATGACTGTTCCAAATCTCATGCGTTTAAATTCACTCCGTCGTCAATTACCCCCAGCACCGCCCAACGGGCAGGACTGAGTTCACTACCGACAATTTTCCGGGCTTCCGAGCCGTCACTGGAAATAATGACTTTTGATCCGATCCCAGCTCCAAAAGTATCAATCACCAGTTGCGGAGCCCCGTCATTAAAATCGTCATAGGAAAGAGGTTGTGCAATCATCAGACGCCACCCCTCGAGTGAAACATGTTTCACCTCGGCTGTTGCATAACCTTCTATCCGTGCGATTTTCATTCGTTAATCAATAAATCTTGAGTTGATCGACCATGACACAGCGACGGCTGCGGGTGAATGTCATCGGTGTGGTGACTCCTTCTCCCGTCGGGGTCGCGATACTAAAGCTCAGAAAACCTTCACCTCCCAAACCCAAACCTGTCATGCTCGGACCGTTCTTGATATAAAGTGTCGTATCTACGGCTTGGGCCATTTTCGTCATATTGACGACATTCTGGGAATGAATGATGGCTGTGTGTTTATAACCATGCTCGGCACGAACCGCTGCGGCCACCGCATCGTCAAAATTCTTTACCCGGACAATCGGGATAAAGGGCATCATCTGCTCTTCTTCCACAAAGATATGATCTTCAGGGGTCACCCCAAAAAGTAACTGTGTCGATGCTGGCACATCTAGCCCTGCAATTTTAGCCAATACTGAAGCATCGGCTCCCACGAGCTTGCGATTCACACTCGGATGAGCGCAACCCGCGCCTTGGCCTTCGGGGAATACAAAAGCTTCTTGGGTGAGTTTTTCGATTTGGGCTGCATTTAATTGGACTGCCCCGTGTTTCTTGAGGGCGGCAATCAAGGCGTCGGCTACTTTCTCCACCACAAAAACTTCCTTTTCGCCGATGCAGAGCAAATTGTTATCATAAGAAGCTCCTTGGATGATTGCCGAGGCCGCCTGATCGAGGTTTGCGGTTTCATCCACGACGACAGGGGGATTTCCCGGACCGGCACAAACGGCACGTTTTCCTGATGCCATGGCTGCTTTGACTACCGCAGGGCCGCCTGTAACGCAGAGCAAACGGACAAACGGGCTCTTGCACATGGTATTAAAGGATTCAAGAGTTGGTTTCTCCACCATAGACAACATATCGCTGATCCCTGTGACCTTTTCGATTTCACGGTTGTAAACACGCAAGGCAATGGCCGCACATTTTGCCGCACTCGGATGACAGTTAAAAACAATCGTGTTCCCCGCAGCAATCATATTAATCGCATTGCCCGTAATGGTAGGAACACTGTGGGTCGACGGGGTAATCGCCCCGATCACGCCCCATGGCGTATATTCGATCACTGTTAACCCGTGATCACCACTGAAAGCGTCGTGTTTGAGGAATTCCACACCTGGAACCAAATCACCACAAATGCCCAGCTTCTCGATTTTATGATCCAAGCGCCCGATTTTGGTTTCTTCGAACTCAATCCGGCCCCACTCTTGGGCATTTTGCACACAGAGTTTACGGATGACATTAATCGCTTTTTTACGGGCTTCGACCCCGGCGGCCTGGAGCTTTTGAAAAGAAACATCAGCAGCGGCAATGGCTTCTTCCATCGTGGGGTACACACCGTATCCACCGGCACTCACCGGTATACTGGAGACCGGCGTAGCGGGAGTCGCCTGTGGAGCACCAGCTCCCAAACTTGCCAACACCTGTTGAACCACCCTTGCGATTGTATCATCATTAATTTGTGTGTTCATAATCGATTTTCATCCTGATCAAACGGCATTATCGTTCTACTTATTCTTGTATATTTCACGTCCATGGAGATCGACCGCGTCGACGATGCCGATAATGACAGCATCGACAGGTGTATCCTTATCCTTGGCGGCCAGACGGGCGGAGCTTCCTTGCACAACAAGCACGAGCTCACCCACGCCGGCCCCGAGGCTATCCGTCACCACGATTGTCGATGATGAAGCTTTGAATTCCTTAGCGTCCGGCCCTTCAGCAGTGACAGGACGCACGACGAGCAGTTTCTGCCCGGTCATTTTTTCATTCTTCTTGGTCGCGACCAGCGCGCCCTCGACTTTGGCTAGGATCATAATACTTTTCCTTCTATGCAGATGAAGGCGTAATGAATCATCCGTTAACACCGGACCACCCACTCCATCCCGCAAACTGCCTCAGGTTATACTGGCTTAAATTATTTTGTCTTGGGGAGTATACCCAGGATTTCGTCATGAGGACGGGGAATCACGCTGGTGGTAATAATTTCTCCACCAATAGCGGCGGCGGCTGTACGACCAGCCTCTGTTGCGGCTTTAACAGCGGCGACATCACCGGTGACAACGCTCGTGACCATGGCGTTACCGACTTGTTGGTAACCCACGAGTTTAACATTCGCGCTTTTGAGCATCGCGTCGGTAGCCTCGACCAATGCGACGAGCCCACGTGTTTCAATGAATCCTAATGCTTGTTGTGACATATTTTTGTTTTCCTATTTTTGTTTTTTAAGTTGGTTAAAAATTTAGTTCTATTATTGATGCAGAAGCTTCCAAGCATTCCGCGCGATAATCGTTTCTTCCGATGTCGGGATCAACATGATGCGCGTTTTACTCGAAGGCTTCGAGAGCGTTACTTCCGTTTTGGGTGCTGTTTTATTAGTTTCTAAGTCGAGCTCAATCCCGAGCCCGTCGAGACCCGCGCAAATTGCTTCACGCAGCCAAGGGTTATTTTCGGCAATACCGGCTGTGAAGATCAATACATCACAACCACCAAGCTCGACAAGGAATTGACCGATATAATTCCGAATATTCTTCACCAGGACTTTCAGTGCCATTTGCGCATCCACGCTTCCTTCATCAGCAGCCTTCAAGACATCGCGCAAATCCCCTGTGGGTGTGCCCGCCATTCCTTTGAGTCCGGCTTCTTTCATGAGCATTTGCTCTACTTTTTCCACGCCCAAACCCAGGTCACGGATCAGGTAGATCAGTGCAAAGCTATCAAAGTCACCGACACGGTTATTTTGGGGCAAACCACTCTGCGGTGTCATTCCCCAACTCGAATCCACAGCCACACCACCCTTGACCGCAGCAATCGATGAACTCCCCCCCAAATGGCAGGAAATCATCCGCAAATTGCCCGCACCTAAAATCTCGGCGGCACGCTCAGTCACAAACCGGTGGCTGGCTCCATGGAACCCGTTGCGGCGAATCCCGTATTTATCATGCCACTCTTGAGGAATGGCAAATCGGGTATTCTGCTCGGGAACATGGTCGTAGAAGGCTGTTTCGAATGTACCGACACAGGGAATCTCTGGATAGTCCTTCTGAAAAAGACGCACCGCATTTACATACGGCGGATTATGCGCGGGCAGGAGGGTATAGATTTCCTCCATGGCCTTGAGCACATCCTCGGTCATTTCCACAGTCCCACTGATTCCCTTGGCCATTACCGGTTTGAACCCAATCGCTTTGACTTCGTCCATGGAGGTAATCACACCTTCCTCGGTATCCATCATGGATTCAAAAGCCATATGAATGGCGGTCGGATAATCTGGAATCGGACAGGTTTTCTTCTGCGCTATCCCGCCCATCTTTTGATAAGAATAGATACCGTCCTGCGAACCAATCCGTTCCACCCCTCCTTTACAGAGGAAAGTCTCATCGGGCATCGAAAATACAACGAATTTGAACGAAGTACTTCCAATATTGGCTACGAGTATTTTATTTTTTTGCACGGACGACATAGGGATATCTATCGATCTAATATTTTATGTGTGTAAAAAGGTTCCCGCCTAGAAATAACGAATCCGGCGGAAAATCCCTTATTTGGCTGCGGTAGCTCCACCGATCCATTTACCCATTCCAGCGAGTTCATCATGCGGACGGGGGATGACATGGACAGCGACGACTTCACCGACAGCGGCAGCGGCGGTGGCCCCTGCTTCGATAGCGGCTTTAACAGCAGCGACATCACCCTTTACAAAAGCCGTGACATTTCCTGAGCCGATCTTTTCCCAACCAACGATCTGGACATTGGCGGATTTGAGCATTTCATCGGTCGCTTCGAGTAATGCGACCAATCCTTTTGTTTCAACCATACCTAGAGCTTGTGACATAAATTTCTTTTCTCCGTATTTTAAAATTAAGCGATATAAACCTTGAGCAGATCCGGATGGGGATTTGCGATGACATGACTGGCGACCAGTGTTCCAATGCGTTGAACCACTTCGCGCCCGGAATCAACTGCAGCTTTAACACTGCCTACATCTCCGCGGACAACGACAGTGACCATAGCACCACCGATTTGGATCATTTTGACGAATTCGACATTCGCCGCCTTACACATGGCGTCTGTCGCCTCGGCGAGGCCGACGTAACCTTTAGTTTCGAGTAGTCCGATTGCTTGACTCATATTTTCCTTCTTTTCTTTGGGTTTGGGTTAGATTGTTTATTTTGTGTGTTAAAATCTTCGATTAGACGAGCTCTACCTGTTCCGCCCTGTCGAGATCACAGGCATTTGCCTCATCGGTATCGATGTGGACCTCGAGTTTAAATGAGGGATCTACACGCACGAGCATGTCTTCAAAAACGGTCGTACATTTAGGGGCTGTGATCCGCAGTTTCATATTATCCAAGTGTTTGACACCGTAAAACTCCGCATCAGATGGGCTCATATGAACATGGCGTGAGGCACGGATAATCCCATCGGGCATTTCCCACGAGCCTTTCGGCCCGATCAATATCCCGCTGGTAGTCCCTGAAATATCCGCGGACATCCGGACGGGAATATCTAACCCGAGCTGGATCGAATCGCTGTAAGCAAGCTCGACTTGGTTAAGATTCCGGCATGGCCCGAGAATGCGGAGATTCGGGATGATCCTTTTCTTCGGCCCGATCAAAGTAACGGTTTCATTCGCCGCAAATTGCCCTTCTTGGTAAAGCCATTTGAAAACGGTGAGCTTGTGCCCGGCACCAAAAAGTTTTTCGACGGCTTCCTGAGTAAGATGGCAGTGGCGCGCGGAAGAATTTACGACCAATAATGGAACAGTTTTACCCGTCCTCGATGCAGCTCCTGCTAATTGATTTTTCAGCGCCTGGCGGACGAGTTGCTCGACAGTGCCACGATCATAACTTGGATTCCCCTTAATCATGCGATCGACTCCTTCTGGGTTAAATTTCTCTTAGATCCCTGTACTGCGACAACCACCTGGACACCGGTCCGCTTGACCATTTTAAGGTGTTCGTCAGGAATGCCCTCAGAGGTGATCCAGTAATCAAAATCTTCAAATTGGGCAAATGCCACAGGGCGATTCTGCCCCCATTTTGAGGCGTCCACCACCAAAATCGTCTTTTCGGCCCGTTTCATGAAAAGCTTTTTCATCTGTGCCTCGGTAAGCTCTGTGGTTGTGGCACCCCGTTCAAGCGAAAGCCCCGATGAACTCAAAATGGCGAAATCCGCAGATAATTGCTCCATCCATTGCGTGGAAAGCTCCCCAACCAAAGCTTGGTTCACCACGCGCAATTGTCCCCCGATACAAATCACTTGGGCTTGGGTGCTATGCGCCGCGGTTAAAAGGGGAATGGAATTGGTAATAATCGTTAAATCCTTCCGCCGTAAAAGGCGGCGACCAATCTCCATACATGTCGAACCGGAATCCACAAATACAGAGGAATTTGATGGAATAAGATCAATAACCGTATCGGCAATGGCCTGTTTGTCCAGACGGTTCTCCTGGGCTTTCTGTTCGTAACTGGGTTCCCCATTGAAATAGGATGGATGCATGACCCCACCATGAATCCTGATTAATTTACCCGATTCCTCCAGCTCTGTGAGGTCACGGCGCAGGGTTGCAGGGGAAACCCCCAAGGCTTTCTCAAGGGTCTGCACACTCAGACGGCCCTTCCGGTCGAGAAGCGAAGTTATTTTTTGAAAGCGCTCGTGAGCGAACATGAGCGAATTCAAGCAATTCGCTCACGCCCCGTCAAGAGCAATTTTATATTTTTTTCTGAACAAAATCGATTATTGTCCTCAATATACCAAAAAATCAGTCTACCTTCAGGATGACTTCCGAGAGGATAATCGAGAGTTCCGCTAGACGATAAGGCTTTGGTAAAGCCGCTTTAAAGCCCATTTGGGAAAAACTCATCATTGTTTCTTCTTCCGAATACCCGCTGGAAGCAATCGCCCTCACCTCCGGATCAATCTGCTTCAATCGCCTGAGGGTTTCGACGCCACCAATGCCTCCTTGGATCGTCAAGTCCAGAATTAAGGCATCAACCCGGGTTCCATTTGCTTTAAGCTTTAAAAACGCCTCTACACAATCTTCTCCGTGAGATGTTTTGACCGCCTGATACCCGAGCACCTCGATAGTTTCCGCCAAAGTATTTAGGATCATGTCATTATCATCCATAATCACAATCAATCCCTGTCCCTCGATCACATTCTCGGACATCCTGCGGGGGGATGTATCCTGACTATCCGTAGCTGGTAAGGTCACAGAAAAAACAGTTCCCTTTGTGGATGAAGAGGAGAACTGGATGCTTCCCCCGTGTTTACCGATAATCGAATGGCTAATGGCCAACCCCAATCCTGTGCCATTTTTCTTGGTGGTGAAATAAGGGTTAAAGATATTCCTTTGAACTTCCCTCGGGATACCCGGCCCATTATCGGCCACTGAAAATGAAACAAATTTAGTCACCTGATTGCCCGTGGAGGGTAACTCGATATTCTCCGCATAGACCTTGATTTTTCCACCTTCACCGAGCACCTGCCGTGCATTCAGTGCGAGATTGTATATAACCTGTTTGATCTGGCCTTCATCGGCATTCACACGGAATAAATCATTAGGAATATTGTATTCGCAAGCAATTTGCGAACCCCGGAGCGCAAACCGGGAGGCTTCCGTGAGTAATTCTGCTAAGCTGGTTACCTGTTTGATTGGTGCCCCCCCTCGCGCAAAAGTCAGGAGCTGCTTGGTTAATTGCTGGGCTTCATCACAAACTTTGAGGATATCATCGAGATACTCCCGTGTTTTAGACTGGATAACCTCTTGATTTTTCACTAAGGAGGCATTCATCACGATCGTCGACAAGAAGTTATTGAAATCATGGGCTATACCCCCTGCCAAAATCCCGACTGACTCGAGCCTTTGATTCCGTTCATTCCTTTCATCCTCACGTTTTTTATCGGAGATGGCATGAATAAAAAGGATAATTCTGAAAACCTCGCCTTGGGAATTATAAATAGGGCTAAACCGTGTATGCCACCAGAAAAGATCGTCCTCCCCCGTGATCGACAGCTCCGCCTCGCATGTCTCCTGTTTCAGCAAACACTCTTCCAGAAGTGCAAACAACCCGTCTCCCGCTTCCTGCGGGAGGAGCCGCCTACATTCATAAACGTCGTTTTCCAGCAAGATGTGACAATTCTCCGTGTCGACAACCTTCCTGAACGCGTTGTTCAGTGCGACACAATGTAAACTCCCATCATCATTCTTCTCAATGACTGCCAACATGGTATCTACCCCGTCAAAGATCGATTTAAAGAAAGCTTCACTCTGGATAAGCTGTTCCTCGGCAGACTTTTTATCTGTGATATCATGGGCGATTCCTGCCACTCGCCGCACGTTTCCGTCATCATCACGGATGGGGTAACCCCTATCCCTAATCCACCGGACGGATCCGTCAGCCATGACTATCCGGTACTCCTTGTCGTAAAGGACATCCTTCCCCTGCTGGATCGACATTTTTACTACCCAAGGGCGGTCATCGGGATGGATGGCCTCCAACCAATCGAGCGGGTCTTTAAGTAGTTTGTCTACCGATCTCCCCCAGACCTTCTCATACGATGGGTTCACATAGACCATCAGGTCGGTCTTCGCATCCCATATCCAGAAAACATCATAGATATTTTCCGTAATCTGAAGGAACCGCTCTTCATTTTCTTTAAGCTTTTCCTCTATGATTTTTCTCTCTGTGATGTCTAGGGCAAACCACACCGTATAAATATTCTCAGGATTACTCTCGACTAAATCACTCCCGATCAGTGCCATGGCCAAGGCCCCGTCTTTACGGATGAACTCCTGTTCGATCAACGTCGGCCCCCCTTCATTATTCCTCTCCCTGACAAACTCATGGGTCTGACCAGGCCGTTTCATCATGAGGGAATCAATTTTGAGTCTGCCCGCTTGGATATCCTCATGGCTGTAACCCGTCATTTTTAGGAAATATTCATTACAATCCCGGATCACCCCTTTTGCCCCCGTGAAAAAGACACCGACAAGATCAGACTCAAAAACCTTTCTGAACCGGGATTCATTTTCCTTGAGGGCATTTTGTGTCTTGACCCTATTAGACACATCACGACTGCTGCAAACAAGATGCATTTCATCATCCCCCTGGGCAGAAAGCGATTTTATAGTGGACTCTAGCCACTTATAGTCACCCCCTTTACAGGCAAACCGATAGGTAACACTACAAGCACTTAACTCATCCTTGAGCATGGAGAAATGCTGTCCAACAAGTATTTGCTCATCCGGATGAACAAACTGCATGATCTTCTGACCAATTAACTCTTCTGGATCATGACCGATTATCACACTACACGAAGGCGAAACATATTGAAGGGTCAAATCCTCATCTAAAAGACAAATCATGTCCGAGGAATGCTCGGCAAGCAAACGGTAACGGGCTTCACTTGCAAGGGAGGCTTCCTCCGCCGTTTTCCTTTCGGTGATATCCCTGCACAAACCGATCACTTGACACACAGCACCTCCACTATCCCTCTTAAAAACCGCCTCACTACTGCGGAACCAGCGGAATCCGCCCCCTTTAAGGATCATACGGTACTCCATATCGATCACATCACCGTCATTGAGTCCTAGATACAGACCCTGGTGCTCGATAAATGCCGGATAATCATCGGGATAAATCACTGTTTCTATTACTTTAGTTCCCATTTCGATAATCTCTTCCGGTGTGTAGCCCGCCCGGTCAAAAATGCTCCGGTTACAAAAAACATTCTTCCTTTCGATGCTATCAAAAATATACAGGATATCCGGGACTGTATGATTAATCCTTTCCGCAAATTCCTTACTACTGAAAAGTTCATTCTCGGTATTCTTGCGGGCTGTAATATCCTTGGCGAATACCAATCGTGCTTTTACACCATTAAAAACAAACTCATGGGACTCCACCTCGACCCAGATAACCGTCCCATCTTTCTTGAGATGTTTCCATTCAGCTTCATGGGTAAATTTTTGTAAGGCCTCGGTGAGGAATTCCTTGAGGACAAGCACATCTTCCGCATGCCTGATATCAAAAATAGTCATCGATGAAAATTCTTCTTTAGAATAACCGTATTGGCGGACAGCGGCAGGGTTCACGTCCTGGAATCGAAATGTCCCGACGTCATAAATATACATCGGCAAAGGGTTACACTCAAAAATCAAACGGAATGAGTCAGGACCAAAATTTTGCAGGGTTTGGTCCTGATCTTGATTACCCGGCAGAGGTTTTTTATCTTCTGGCATAGTCTGTCAAAGGCTCCATGTTACCTCTTCATAGGAAAAAATCATCCCAAAAGAAATCTATTTTAGTGGATTAACCATAACCCGAAACGTAACCACAGGGGAATCGTGACCAAACTCAAGATCGACGTCGTAAAAATCACGCGAAATGCTGTCGGCACATCCCCTTTATAATGGCGGGTCATCACTAAGGGAAAAACCCCGGAGCCCATTGCCGCCTGTACCGCGATCACTTGCCTCAGCTCCTCCGACATAGGTAAAAACTTTGCCACTATCAGGAAAATCGCCGGCAAAAAAATCAAACGCAGAAACGCCGCACCTAACGAGGTAGAAACCCCCTCTTTCAGGATACCCGGCTGGAAATAGTCATACATCACCGCCCCGATTAAAAGCAGGATCACCGGGATCGCCGCACCTCCCAGCATTTGCATCAGGGTAATACAAGTGACGGGAATGTGACTCCTCTCTACTAATAAATTCAGTATCAACCCCAAAAAAATTGCGATCAGCGGTCCGCTGAAAAGACGGCGCCATTCTTTAAAAGGATTTGCCCCGGTTAACAGACTGATCCCGACCGTCCAAATCGCAACATCCACCCCGAGATTAAATACAAAAAGTACCCCCAAGGTTTTTACCCCGAAAAAATCCATGATCAAGGGTATCGGGATGTAACCAAAATTAAACACCCCGACAGTCATCGCAAAAGTGCGCCTTTTAACCTCTTTATCGAGCCCTAGCCACCGACTCGACACATAGGCTACAAGGAACCCGATTGCCGCCGCAAAAAAACCCAAGACTGGCGGCAAGAAAAGATTCTCCGCTGAGTCCAAAGCCAAAGCTTTATTTCCGATGATTTTCTCTAGGATCAAGCAGGGGAAAAGCAGGTTAATCGCCAGTTTCATCAGCGTGTCATCAGCCTGCTTATTTAGCCATCCACGGGCGCGCACACCGGCACCCAGGATCATAATCAGGAAAATCGGCATCACCGATTCGAGTATGCGCAAATAGTCCGCCATAATAACCACCCCATTAATCCCCTGATTTATCCACCCTGACAAGCTGATTCACTTCCCACTTTGGAAAAACAGGACAGAATCTTTCCTGAATCCCCCCCGGCGGCTGCCACTTTTTTTTTTGCATGCTTGCCATCCCCTTTCGAACAGGGCTATTCTTCGCCCGATCAATCATGTCCTATTAACCCTTTGAACCAAAGGTGAATCTTATGAATACCGATCTGCACACATGGAAAACCAAACATGGCCAAATCATCATCTCTCCCGAACGCGCCCGCGTCATCCAAGCACAGGTGGGTAGCAATGACCTTTTATGGATGAATGCCTTTTGGCGGCAGGGATGGAATGTCGGTGGTGACCGCCTCTGGGTGGGACCGGAGACTGACTGGTTCTGGAAAGTCAAAGATGATCCCGATTTTTCAAAGTATGAGGTTCAGAAACCCCTCGACAGTGACAACTGGAATATCACCCAATTAGATAAAGATGTCTGTCATCTCTCCAAAATGATTACGCTCAAGCACCAGCATGATAAAAGCTCCATCAAACTCGCCTTCACCCGCAGTTTTCTACTCAATGACATGGAAGCCCCCTATTTCGAGAAATTCGTCTCTTACACGAGTAATAATACCCTCGAAATCCGTAAGGGCAAAGTCGGCCAACAAGTCGATCTCTGGGCCATCCTCCAGGTCCCAGCTGGGGGCATCGTTTATATCCCCGTCCGCGGCGATGGCGAGATCCGTAATTATTTTGATCCGATCACCGACGACCTCTGGGAGAAACGTAAACGCGTCATTGCTTTTGAGATTACCGGTAAACAACAATATAAAGTCGGTATCTCCCCTTCCAGCAGCCGAGGCCGATACGCCTACGTACGCGAGTTTGGCGATGATTACCTAGTCGTTTACCGCGAATACTTTAACCAACCATGGCGCGAATACTGTGACTCGCCCTTGAGTGAGCCCGACACACAAGGCGACTCTCTCCAGGTTTATAATGACAATGGTGATTTCGGCGGTTTCGGCGAGATCCAGCACCACACTCCCGGACTCCGTGTTGATGGTTATTTCGACCACCTGAGCAATAGCTACCTCACCATTGCTGGTATCGTCAAAGAAAAACAATGGTCCAAGTGGTATAATTACTGGCTCCTCGGTGAGGATGATTAACCCTTGCCGGGTTAATCACTCAAGGCGGGAGCATCTTTTTTTTTCGTGAAGGACCTGAAGGGGATAATACACCATTCATTCCGAATAGCACCTATCTCCGCTCAGGGTCACTGCGTGTGATCCGTCGTTTCCCATCCTTCTTCGCTTTTTCCAACGATCCGGTACATGCTTTGCACAAAACCGAATTCGTAAACGTGTGTGGTGATGTGTTCAAGGGGGATGTCCCGCTCGACCGGACCAAAAAGGGTTTTCCCCTGCCCGATCAGGATGGGGATACGGGTAATGGTCATTTCATCAATGAGTCCCGCATCCAGAAAACCTTGAATCGTAAGACCCCCATCAATATACAAATGTTTACTCCCCCCCGCCGATAAACGCGCGACGAGCACCTCTGGAGACTCCTTGGAAAGACTCACCGAAGGCAGGACCCCCTGTGGCAGTTCCTTCAAGCCCCGGCTGAGCACCACTACCGGGGTCTGCCCGTATGGCCACTCGGGGAATGACAAGACCTGTTCAAATGTCCTACGCCCCATCACCATTGTATCGACCGTGGAGATAAATTCCCAATAACCACAGTCCTCCCCCGGAGGAATGCTGGCATTCGCCTGATCTAACCAATCAATCCGTCCATCCTCCCGGGCGATGTAACCATCCAAGCTGGTAGCAATAAAAACAGAGCATTTTGCGCGCATATCCCTCTATCCTACCCGATCTCCTCAGCAATCAACAACACCCATCTCTCTCATATATTGAAACATTCACTACAGAAATATTTCCCCTTGTGAACTCCGAACAGGGACTATGATCACTCACAAAACAATTTGCCCTTTATACCCTCGGCGTACATGAAGATTTCACGATTAATTTCTGATCTTTTTAGGGGCTACGGCGTTCGAGGGTGGGATTATAGGGTCCGAGCAATTTGCGCGACCACCAGGCCCCGGTTTGTTTGTGTTCCTCCGGGGTGGTGAATTTGTAATCGTAAAGGATGGCGCGGATGTAGCGGGGTGGGTGGCCAGCGAAGGGGTCCCTGCCGAGCAATTTGCATACGGGTTGAGATCCTTCCAAAATCCGGCCCTGTAAATTCAAGAGCCATGGGTTCGCCTGATAATCACCGAGGGAGGCGAACCACATTTGCCAGTCGAGGCGGGGTTGGAACGGGGCAATTTGTGGTGGTAGGCGGTTGACATCGCCGGGCTTATATTTGAATTCATAGGGCAACCAGTTGACCCCGTCATGGCTCCCCTCGATGACGATCTCCCGGCGTTCAGTCGTCATCACAGCAAAGAGGCCGTAACCATTCACTATCCGGAATTGCCCAAGGTAGCGGTTCCACAGCGACACCCATTGAGGAGAGTTTATCCGGAAAGCACCCACCAGCGGGGCGATACTCATCCAAGTCACCAACACAGCGAGGGCAGGAATAATAATCCATCTTTTTAAAAAAATCTCCGGTTTGCAGGGCCGCCGACTTCCTGCCTCATCCACAATCTGCACTTTAGATCGCCTGTTTCTGAAAAGGCTGGAGAACCATTCCAATGCCTGATCGTCCCAACAGGTCAAAACTAACAAAAGGGTAAGCCAATTAAAAAAGGTATAATTCCCTGTCAGTATTATCAGGACTTGGAGAAAGGCCAGTAGTCCCCCTGCCCCAAAACGCAAACGACGCGGGGCAAAAATAAAAAATGGCACGACTAGCTCGATAAAAAACATGCTGCCCACGGAAAATTCTTGGAACCATCGGGGTAACTGGTGGGCATACCATGACACAGGATTGGGAATGGGTTGCGTAAAATAATGAAAATCCAGTGCCCTCCAGTCAGCCCAGACTTTATCCCCACTGGAGAGCTTCACCACAGCGGAGGCGAACATGAGCCGGAAAAGGAGCCAACGATAGAGCCAGACAATCACCCGCGAGGGAGCAGGAGCAAATTGCCCACGGCCCGGGAAGAGCTTCCACGGGGCAAAAAAGATCGCCAAAAACCCCATCTCTAGCAAGAGGGCATCCCATTGGAAACCCATGAATGGTTCACCCACAGCACAAATCGATAGATAGAGGACAAAACAAATTGCTGCAGCAATTGCCGGGGCAATGTTAATAACGAGGAACAAAGCGGCGACTACTCCCAACCACAATACAACCATGAGAACGGTGTCAGATTGGGAATACCAGAAGACGGATGGAATATACCAGAATCGAATCATATTCCCACCTTGTTGAGCTAAAGCCTCCTCCACGATTCGAGCATACTCGGCAACAGGCATGACGCCTTGGCTCCCAAATAATCCCAGCATCTGGGGAATCAGGGACAAAAAGGCAATGAGATAAACAATTCCCAGTCCCCTCAAGAAAAGAGATCGAATCATCAATACACGTGAAACATTCAGTTCCTCCCCCCAAAATAATAAAGTCAGCTTCGAAAAAAGCATACGGTTGGAGGCGACCACTCGATACACAGCCTCTGAGCAGCGGGCGAATGGCTGAAACCCCTGGTAAAACCAAACCAAGAAGCAAAAGACTGGATTTAATGACAAAGCCCTGAAACAGGCCTCAGCTCCATGGTAAATCGCCCCACCTGTATCGATAAATTTCACTGATTGAGCAAATTGCTCTTGGGTAATCTGAGGGAACAGAGGGCCTGCCTCTTGACTGGATCCTATTTGAAAACGTCCGAGGGCAATTTGTTGAAAGTAAAGGGCCCAGCGCTTGCAAAAACCACATTCCCCATCTATAATCAGCAAGTTCTGGGGTGCTGGATTTACGTGTGCATCATTAGTCACTAGAGGACAATTTGGCTCATTTTCAGGCATAAAATCGAATCTAATCGTCTCGAATATGGCACTTTATAGATAAAATCATAGTCTTGAATCAAATTAATTGAATTTTCATATAACACTGATATAATGGGATTTCAATCTCAGTACGTTTTTTCAAATCTATGAAATCAAAAAATCGCATTAAAAAAGCATCGGTTAAAACTACTTCTTCATCAATCTTAACATCAACCCCTGTGGTCGACATCTTACAGAAACCGAAATTTGTTTTCTGTACCTCTTGTGGCGTGAGACTGACGGAACTCAATCATATAGCCCCTTTTGACGGGGTTTGTTCCGCTTGTAAAACTGCCCAAGGTCAAAAAGAAGCGGAGGCCGCCCGCCGTAAACAATCCCAGACAGTTGCCGGACTCAAGCACTCTACCTATGTGCGTAAAGCCCTCAAGGCTATAGAGCCTTGGCTAAATTAATCAGCCGGTTTATCTTTAAATAACAAACCCCCCACTTTTTCGATAAAGTGGGGGGTTTTGTTTTAGATCGATATCATGAATCTATATTGGCGAAGTATTCGTCGCGAACAGCACGGGCGACTTCCTTGCCGACATTATAATCGAACACACTGGGAATGATATTGTCCGGAGCCAGATCAGAAGGAGCCACACACCTTGCAATAGCGCGCGCTGCAGCTACTTTCATTCCTTCTGTAATCTTACGGGCCCTGACATCGAGAGCACCCCGGAAAATCCCGGGGAAGGCTAGAACGTTATTGATCTGGTTAGGATAATCACTCCGGCCGGTCGCTACAATCGCCGCATATTTCATGGCTTCTTCAGGCGGGACTTCCGGTACTGGATTTGCCAGAGCAAAGACAAAACCATTTGGATTCATCGCCTTGAGCCATTGTGGCTCCACGATTCCTGGTCCCGAGACACCGACAAAAACATCCGATTTTTTTAGGCTTTCTTGAACGCCACCTTTTTCATTTTTAGGATTCGTATGATCGGCGAGCCACTTTTTCATGGGGTTAAGATCGGTACGTCCTTTATGGATCGCCCCCATCCTGTCACACATAATTATATTCGAGCAACCCGCGGACATCAAGATTTTGGCAATGGCCACCCCAGCAGCACCAGCACCGACAATGACAACTTTCAGTGACTTGATTTTTTTATTGGTTAATTTGCAGGCATTAATCATGGCGGCAAGGACCACAACAGCCGTCCCGTGCTGGTCATCATGGAAAACCGGTATATCGAGGCGTTCTTTAAGTTTCTCCTCTATTTCAAAACAACGTGGGGCAGAGATATCCTCGAGGTTGATTCCACCGAATCCGGGGGAAATCCGGCAAATCGTTTCCACAATCTCATCGACATCCTTTGTACGTAAACAAATCGGATAAGCGTCCACAGCCCCGTATTCCTTAAAGAGCATGGCTTTACCTTCCATCACAGGCATTGCCGCTTCCGGGCCGATGTCACCGAGGCCAAGGACAGCGGTTCCATCTGTCACCACCGCGACGGAATTTTTCTTAATGGTGTAATCAAAAGCTTTGAGGGGATCTGCTGCAATGATCTGGCAAACACGTGCGACACCCGGGGTATAGGCCATTGAAAGGGTGTCACGGTTATCGAGGCGGAGCTTGCTACGGATCGCTATCTTACCACCCTCATGGATTTTCAGGACTTCATCCGTGACATCTTCGACGACAAGGGTCTTGATTTTCCGCAATGCCTTAACGATCAGGTCTGCATGCTTTTCATCAGCGGCGTGGAAAGTCACACGGCGATTCATCCGGTTATGAATGACCCCGAGTATCTCCACATTGCCCAAGTCACCCCCTTCGTCACCAATGACTTTTGTCACCCTTGCCAACATCCCCGGCAAATTTGGGTAATTCATTTTAATAATAAAGCTGTGACTAATACTCGGTTTCGATGGTTTTTGAGAGCCTTGTTTTTTCTTCATAACCGCACTCTTTCATTTTCCCTGATGGTTAAAAAAAGTTTTTGGCGGATTTACAATTTTCCGCACGACCTACATCATGGCAAGACACGCTCCCAAAATGAAGAAGCCAGATCGCATCATCTCTTTTTTGCCAGACTATTTTTGTCCTACTTCATTTAGGATTAAGCAAATTGTTTTGCTAAATCCACGAGTAATCGCACCCCGTAACCGGTGGCACCCTTGCCTTGGAAAACATGTTCCCTCGTCGTCCAAGCCACCCCGGCAATATCCAGATGGACCCAAGGTGTCTTTTCCGCCCAGAGCTCTAGGAATGCTGCCGCTGTAATGGCCCCCCCATAACGTCCCCCGACATTTTTAACGTGGGCCACATCACTTTTTATCTGGTCATGGTATTCCGGTCCGATCGGCAGATGCCATGAGGGCTCTCCGCTAGTCAGCGAAGCTTGTTTGACCTGTGCAATAAATTCTTCATTATTCCCGAAAAGTCCGGCTTTGTATTCCCCTAGGGCCACAATACAGGCTCCTGTCAATGTCGCTAGGTCGATCATCGCTGCGGGTTCATATTTCTGGCGCGCGTAAGCCATGGCATCGGCTAGGACAATCCGTCCTTCCGCATCGGTGGTGAGCACTTCGATTGTCTTTCCGTCATAGCTGGTAATAATGTCACCAGGACGGTAAGCATGGGCATCCAGGAGATTCTCCGCTGAAGAAATCAGGGCGACCACATTAATCGGGAGCTTTAGGGCGGCAATTGCACAAATGGCCCCGAGGACGGCGACCCCACCCATTTTATCAAATTTCATCTCCTCCATCTTTTCCCATGGTTTGATGGATATTCCCCCGCTGTCGAAAGTAACAGCCTTCCCTACAAAAGCCAACGGCTTGGCTGATTTGTTTTTTGCCCCTTTATATTCCAATGCTATCAGGCGTGGCTCGCTCTTACTGCCACCGCCCACCGCCAATATCCCGCGAAAACCGCCCGCCTCGAGTTTCTTTTTATCAAAGACAGTGGCTTTGAGCTTGTATTTCTTCGCCAGCTTCAAGGCTTCATCCGCCAAGGTGGGAGGATTAATGTAGTTGCCCGGCAGGTTACCGATTTGCCTGACTATATTCACGCATTCTCCGACAATCTGTCCGTCATGGACAGCTTTGGTGACACTCGCGACCTGATCTTTTGAAATTAAAAAACTAATCTCATCAACCTTCGCTTTCTTGGCATTTTTAGAATCCTTGAAACTGGTGAACTCATAAACACCTTGAAGAATACCCTCGACACAGGCTTGAGCAAATTGCTCCACACCGTCTAGGACAAATTGCGCGCGATAAACACCGATTTTATTCAATTGCCGGATGGCGACCCCGGATGCTTTGCGGAATGTATCATCATCAACCTTTTTCCCGTCACCGAGCCCGATTAAAAGGATTCTTTTTTTACCTTCCCTCAGAATGATGTGTGTAAATTTTTTACCGGAAAATTCTTCCGGGGAAATTGCTTCGAGCTCCTTCAAGGGTGGCTTCGACGAGAATTCAGGGATAAATCCAACGACCGGTTGGGACTGGTCGGGTTGAGCGGAAGGTCTGATAGTAAAATTCATCATGTCCTGCACTATAAGCAATTTGCGCGCCCGCGCAAGCTCCCAAGAAGACCCATCATGCCTCTTTTGATATTTTGATGCAAGTACCCATTGCCCTTATAATGGACTCCTGTGGTTCATGAGGAAAACACCCGAGGACTATAAAATTCATTTTTTTCCTTTTTCTAGGGGAAGCCGTCCCATCCAGACTCCAGTTGCCACGTATTTCCACTCAAGCAAGGTGATAGGAGGAGGGGAATTTTCCGGTCCAAATTTAAGCATACGGTCTTCCTTCTTCATTTTTATCACCCAAGGCAATAAAGCCCTTACATCACGGTCATTCCACTTATAACACCTGAAAACTTCCAAATTATCAGGAGTCATCAATCCGGGTTCAAACCCCAAGACATATTTCCAGTTACCCTGTGGAAAATGATAAAACATCTCGTAGAAGAGCCCCATACTTTCATTATAAACGATCCCGTTTTTGCCGGGCAACCAATCACCCAGTTGTTCCGCCTTCTCCTCAGTAAAATATTCTTTATCCAGACTCGATGTCCATCGCTGCCCGTAATCATTTGTCGTCACAAAATAAAAAGCGGTACAGACATATAAAGTCATGAGGATTCTAGGGACAGGTCGTATTTTTAAATGAGAATCCCAGATTTTCTCAAACATGAAATACAAACAGACCAACAATGCCGGGATACCCCAATCCGCCCAAAACCGGATATTGATAAAACCTAACAACCAACCAAGCGCAAAGAGGATAAATGCGGGTTCGCGGAATTGCCCCTTAGAAAATGTCTTTGTATAAACACTAGCAAAAAACACGGCAAAAAAGGCCATCAACACATTCAAAGAACCATCTGAAGGTCTAAATTCCCCCGCTAATTGTTTCTCAATCACATCGTCTCCCACGGCGGAAATAAGGGTTTGTACAGGTTCGATAAGATAGGGCAAGGGCCTTCCGGCAAACCATGTGCCTAATAGACTGCCTAATAACCAACACCCCGTAAAAACCAGTCCCAATCTGATCCGTCCTGACAAGAGAAAGGCCAGTGAAGGCAATGCAAATAAATACCAACTCCCGTGAGTATGGGTCACCAGCGCATAAAGGACGACCAACAAAACTACTTTTAACGGCTGGATCAATTTCCCCCCCCAGTATGACCACATAAACAATAAAGAAATAGTAAATGCCATCGAGATGATAAATGGTCTGCCCAATGCCCAACGGAAGATCAGTCCCATTGTGAGGGAAATAATGAGGAGCGATAAAATCCAAAGTTCGGGATATTTTGTCCAAGGAAAAGCGGACCCCATAAACAATAGGAGGAGGAGGACAACCGAGAAAATCAATAACCCCGTAGTCCCCCATCCCAGGTAGTCATGAAAAAAGCCGAGAAAAACATGCCAACCATGATGATGGTCAGTCGTGACGCCGATTTTCAATACCAGAATGTCCTGCCAATCCTTCCCAGAAACCACTTTAGCAACATGACGCAAAGCATCATCTGGAGGTTGGTATCCCCTACCAATAATCTTGAGCGGAACCAGGATAATCGTAGTCAGACAAACAAACAAAACGATCACGTTGATTCTCTGACCAATCAACTCGACTATGCTGGACTGAAACTTTTTCAGAGAAGAAAACATATCGTCAAGTTGGGGCATTGAGTTTTTGTAAAACATTCACCCCCATAATCAAAGTAAAAAGAGGTAAAATACTTTCCCTCAAGCCGGCGAGTATATCCCCAATCATTTATTCTTATCAAACCTGAAACAAACGCCTGTTATTGCCCTTGATTCTTCTCTTCTTGGGAAAATTGGCCTTCTGGAATAAACTTCAAAGATTCCCCGTTGATACAATAACGCAGTTTTGTCGGGGCAGGTCCATCAGGAAAAACATGTCCCAGATGCCCATCACAGCGGACACAGTGAACCTCCACACGTTCTATCCCGTGACTTTTATCATGTTCTTCGCCAATATTTTCAGCGGCAAAAGGCTGGAAAAAACTGGGCCAACCAGTACCAGAATCAAACTTTGTGTCTGACATAAAAAGGGGCAGGCTGCACGCGGCACAGACATAAATTCCTTTCCCCTTGTTATTAAGCAAACCCCCACAAAAGGGGCGCTCAGTACCCTTTGAGCGCATGATGTGGAATTGTTCAGACGTGAGCAACTTGCTCCATTCTTCATCTGTCTTGAGAATTGCGGGGACTTGTTTGGGTTCACTCGCATTTCCGGCGGACGTATAGAATCGGACTGTAACCATGGTATTTTTAGGGGGGTTGATTTTCTTTTCAGGGGTTTGATTACTTTGAGCTCTTTGCCCGTTCATAAACCAGGCAAATATGCAAATGGCGATTCCCAAAAATACGATATCCTTGATGATACGATTTCGTGAGGTTATTTGCATTGTATATGATAACATTAAAACCTGTTTTGTCTCATAAAATATCAGTATTCATTTGAGCCGGATCAGGTGTGATATCTGAAGCAAGCGAGTCATGATTTAAAGTAACTTAAGTGTTTGCCCTCCCGCAGGTGTAGTACTCATTAAAGAAAGAATGAATCAAAGAATCCCAACAAAAAGGTATATATGAATACAGTCAAATACTTGGTAGCAGCGACCCTCATCTCAGGTTCTTTAACCTTTGGTGTCATGGCGAACCAAAACAGCAAAGATAGCCTAGTCTATCAAAATGCCGGTGGCAATGTCTCAGCGAAACAACCAACCACTTTTAACGGTGCATCCCTTAGCTCTAAGACGTCATCAAAAAACACCTCAAGTGTTTCCCAGGTAAAAGTCGAAAAAAACTGCAGTAAACATAGTGCCAACAAAATGAACTGCACTATGCATTGCCAATAATACCACAATGTCATTATCCAACGGGAGAGCCGGAGAACAACTACTCCGGCTTTATCATTTTGGACATTGGATCAGAAAAAAATGAATTTGAGTGTTTTATGTGGGAGTGGGGTATAACCCGTATGAATAAAATCAAAAGATCCGTCCGTTTAGCTGTCTTGGCCATGTTTTCGACCCTTTTACCTGTCTACGGTAGCGATTCAATTGAAACTCAAAAGAAAAATTATCCCACAGACAAATGTGTAGTCTCCGATGAGAAACTCGGTGCAATGGGAGATCCTATCGAAAAAACCGTAAAAACCAGCAAGGGTGACCGTCTACTTTTACTCTGCTGCAAAGGTTGTATCAAAAAAGTGGATAAAGACCCCGAAACGTATGTTAAAAAGCTCGATGATCTACAAAATAAGAAATAGACTCCTGTTCCAACGTCTTTTGTCATGCGGAAAATCCCCCTTCACACTCATACCCTGTTATTATTGATATTCCTCGGTATGAATGTACAAGCGGGAAGCGGGTTTGAATCTTGGTTAAATATCTCACTGGGGCAACGATTGGATTATGGACTTGAGGCCAAAGTCGAAACTGAACAATGGTTCGCCAGTGAGTCTCCCACTTATAAACATATTGAAATCATGCCCCAACTCATCTGGCATTATTCACCCCGTTATGATTTCACTGTTGGTTATGCGTATGATTGGACACAACAAGCAAATCGCATGATCACCGTCGGCAACAGCGGCTTCTTCGACACAACTGTCAAAATTCCATTCCAAAGATTCAACCTCAGTTCACGGCAAAGATTACAGTTCGGGACGGAAGCCACCGAGGAGGACCAAAACGGATTTGTCGCCCTTTACCGACCCAAAACTGTTCTCGAATATGAAATGCCTTGGTTACCCCTACGCCTGATGCCGTTTGTGGCTGATGAGGTTTTTTTCGATATGAATACAGGGGTACTTCTTGAAAATAGGGCTCAAATCGGGGTCGCCTACCGTATCAATAAATCGTGGCGAATAGAAGTTTATGGTATGCGAGTGGACCAGTGGGATATGACGGGGGAAAATAGCAACTTCCCGGTCGCAGGACTGAACTTCGCAATGCAATTTTAAATGGCAAAACACGTGAGATAAAACAGCTCGAAAATAATTTATATGCAAAATATTCTGATCACTATTCTTTTATCAATCATCCTGCTGGCGGGCTGTTCACGATCTGATGAAAAACATGAAAACGATCAGGAATCGAACGGTTCAGGTAAAAAGCCAGAAACGCCGGTCGTACCCAAAAAAGAGATATGGACCTGCTCCATGCATCCCCAGATCAGACAGGATAAACCCGGTGACTGTCCGATTTGCGGTATGACACTTGTCCCTGCAAAAGAAAACGTAAATCAGGTATCCCAAAATCAAGATCCTGCTTCTACAGCAAAGGCGACAGTTAGCCTAATGCCTTCCCAGGAAAGTGTTGCCAGCATAAAAACAATCCCGGTAAAATCCGGGCCTTACACTAGGGAAATCCAATTTTTCGGGGATATCAAATATGTTCAAGATAACCATCTTGATCTTACCTCATTTTATCCAGGCCGTGTAGAAAAAGTTCTCATAAGCTATAATACAACCTCCGTATCAAAAGGCCAACCCCTCTTGGAAATCTATTCCGAAGATGTGATCAATGAACAGGAGAAATACCTCGAAGCCCTCCGGCAAAGATACCTGACCACATTTTACGAACGTAAAATCGTCACCGCCAAAATCCAAACCATTAAAGAAAAACTCCTCAAGGGTGGCCTGACGGAAGAAGACCTTGAATCCCTCGTGAAGGAAAATAAGGTCAAAAAAACAATCATCATCAAAGCGGCACAATCCGGTTCAATCGTCGGTCAAATCCCCCACGTGGGAGAACGGATCACTCAGGAGTCTGTCATCTTCCATATTGCCCCCTTGGGAAAAGTATGGTTTGCTGCACGCGTTTTCGAAGCCGACATGACGTCCCTTAAGCCTGGCCAGAAAGCATCAATTGAAACAAAAGCACGTCCGGGGAAAACCTATGAGGGAAAACTGGTTTTCATCGACCGTATCCTCGATCCTACAAACCGAACTGTCCTCGCGCGCTTCGAAATCGACAACCCCAAACAAGAACTCCTCCCTGAAATGTCGGCGACTGGAAAAATCCAATCGGGAGACTCAAAGACTTATATACTCATCCCCTCCAGCGCTGTTATCGATACCGGCCTGCGGAAACTCGTTTACGTAAAAACGGGCGACTCGTCATATGATCAAAGGGAGGTCAAAGTAAGTGAAACTACCTCGGGACAAAGCGAAACAATGGCCATCTCAAGCGGCCTGAGCAACGGGGAGGAAGTCGTCACCTCCGGAGCCTTCCTCCTCGATGCAGAAGCTGAGCTACGCGGTCTTAATTCTGCCTCCCAACCTGAACACCAACACTAGCCATGATCCTGCGCAAACTTGTCGAATGGTGTTTAAACAACCGGTTTCTGGTTCTCGCTTTTTATCTAGGCATCACCGGGACCGGCATCTGGTCCATGTACAATACACCCATTGATGCGATTCCTGATCTGAGTGAGAATCAAGTGATTGTTTTTACGGAATGGCCGGGGCGCTCAGCCAGCGAGATCGAGGATCAAATCACTTATCCTCTCTCCACAGCCATGCAGGGACTCGCTGGGGTAAAAACCGTCAGGGCCTCCTCGGCTTTCGGTTTTTCCATGCTCACGATTATCTTTAATGACAATGTAAATGTTTATTTTGCCCGAGCACGGATTCTTGAGAGGCTCAATTCCCTCCCCATGAAACTCCCGGAAGGAGTCACCCCCAGCCTCGGGCCAGACGCCACCGGGCTCGGATGGGTGTATCAATATTATCTCGATGACTCGGAAGCCCGGCGCACGGGCAAGAATATCGACTTGGGACAATTACGAGCTATTCAAGACTGGCTGGTCAGGTACCAGCTTAACTCTGTCCCCGGCGTGGCGGAAGTAGCCAGTATCGGGGGATTTGTCCGCCAATACCAAGTAGATATCGACCCAAACCGTTTGCGCGCCTATAACCTCAATCTCCCTCAAGTCATCCAAGCCATCTCGGGATCAAACCGGAATGTCGGTGGGGGAATCATTGAAAAGGGCGGACGCGAATTCACCGTCCGCGGCTTGGCACTCATAGAAAGTATCGATGATTTGAATAACATCCTTGTTGGATATTCAAACAACCAACCCATCCGGCTCAATGATGTCGCCATTATCGGGATGGGACCTGAACCCCGCCGCGGGGTACTGGATAAAAACGGGAAGGAAGTCGTCGGGGGCACTGTGGTGATGCGTTATGGCGAAAGCACCCGTGATGTGATTGCCCGAGTGAAAACCAAGATTGCAGAAATCCAACCAGCCTTGCCGGAAGGGGTTGTGATCAAATCATTTTATGATCGTAGCGAGCTCATCGAACGGGCCATTGACACATTACGGGTCACTTTGATCGAAGAAGTCATACTGGTGATCCTTGCTCATATCATTTTCCTCTGGCATTTCAGGAGTATCCTGATCGTAACAATCCCCCTGCCCCTCTCCATCCTGATTTCATTTATCCTGATGCAGTGTTTCGGGATCACATCGAATATCATGAGCTTGGCTGGAATCGCGATCGCCATCGGTGTCCTCGTTGATGCCGGAATCGTCATGACAGAAGCCGTGCTGCGTGAGGCACATAATGTGCAGGAAGGTAAAGTACCCGGATTAAAGTATCCTGAAGACCTCAAAGAAATCGTCTTGCGTGCCACGTCCACGGTCGGCCGCCCCATATTCTTTTCAATGGCGATCATCATCCTGGCATTTGTTCCTGTATTCGCGATGGGTGGGCAGGAAGGGAAACTTTTCCACCCCTTGGCATTTACAAAAACTTTTGCCATGGTCGGGGCTACACTTTTATCGATTACTTTTGTCCCTGTCCTGTGTTCCCTCTTCGTCAGAGGCCATCTTCATGACGAGAATGACAACCTCCTGATGAGGTTATTAATGAAAATTTATCTGCCCGTTTTAAAGTGGGCCTTGAACCACAGGGCTTTGGTTATTTTATCAGCTGCGGGCATTCTGGCCTTTTCACTTTTATTTCTTGCCCCCCGGATGGGAAAGGAATTTATGCCCCCCCTCAACGAACGGGCCTTTATTTTTATGCCGACAACCCTGCCTAGCGCCTCGGTCAGTGAAATCAAACGGACCATGTCCGCCCAGAACATCATCCTCTCTCAAATCCCAGAGGTCGAAAGTGTGGTGGGTAAACTCGGCCGCGCAGAGACGGCCACTGACCCGGCGCCGATATCCATGATTGAAACCACGATCATGCTCAAGCCCCCTGAAAAGTGGCGCAAAGGCATGACCATGGAAAAACTCCGAGCAGAGATGCTTGAAAAGATGCAAGCCTTCCCGGGATTCACACCGGCCTTCCTCCAGCCGATTCAAAACCGGGTCCTCATGCTCTCGACAGGGATCCGTACCCAAATCGGCGTCAAAATCTTCGGGGACAACATCGAAACCCTGCAACATCTTGCTCTCGAGGTGGAAAAGGCTCTGGGAACGGTGAATGGCGTTACAGACCTTTATGCGGAAAGGGTCACAGGGGCCCCCTATCTGGAGATCGACCTGCGCCCGGCGGATGCTGCCCGTTATGGGGTGCCTGTTGCAGATGCCCTCGAGGTGATTGAAACTGCTCTGGGAGGCCGGACGATTACGACAACGATTGAAGGGCGTAAACGTTTTCCCGTCCGCTTGAGGTATGCGCGTGAGTTACGTGATTCCCCTGATCAAATCCGGCGCATTCTGGTTAACTCCATGGACGGGACATCACTTCCCCTAGAGAAAATCGCGGATATCCGGATCGTTCCCGGCCCGTCCATGATCTCCAGTGAAAACGGGTTATTACGCATCTATGTCCAATGTAATGTCAGGAATCGTGATCTGGGATCTTTTGTTGATGAAGGGAAAAGAGTGGTGACTCAACAAGTAAAACTCCCTCCCGGCTATTATGTTTCATGGAGCGGGGAATACGAAAACCAGATCCGGGCTAAAAAAACGCTTCAACTGGTTTTTCCGATTGTTATCGCTGTTATTTTTATCCTTCTTTATATCACTTACCATTCCGCCATTGAAGCCGCCCATGTCCTTTTGGCTGTCCCATTCGCATTATCTGGTGGGATTATCCTCCAATACCTGATGGGATATAATTTCAGTGTTGCCGTGTGGGTCGGTTATATCGCCCTATTCGGTACCGCCGTGCAGACCGGGGTCGTCATGGTTTTATACCTGGAAGAATCCCTTAAAAGAAAGCAACTGGAAAGAGGATCGGCGTTCAATCTTGAAGATTTGAAAGCCTCAGTCATTGAGGGTGCTGCCCTGCGCCTGCGCCCGAAGGTCATGACGGTGGCCACCATTCTAGCCTCTTTAAGCTTTATCATGATTCCGGCACTGAGCGGGAATAGGACCGGGATAGAAATCATGCGTCCGATCGCAGTCCCTGTCATTGGCGGAATGGTGAGCAGTCTGCTCCATATCCTGATCGTGACACCCGTCATCTTTCTTTGGCTCAGGGAAATAGCTTTTAGGAGAGGACAGAAAAAATAGGAATCTTCCTTACCTCGAAGCTGGAGGATTACAAAGGGGCAGATGGATGCAAAAAGTCGATCCCCTGCCGGGAAAACTCTCGAGTCGGATAGATCCATGATATTTCTGGATGATATTATAAACGTAATATAACCCCAGCCCCGTCCCTCGTCCGACTTCTTTAGTTGTAAAAAACGGATCGAATATTTTCTGGTGTAAATCTAAGGGAATTCCCGCGCCATTATCATTAATACACACGGAGACATTATTATCCGACCTCTCCACACTCACATTAATCTGGCCGGTTCCGGTAATGGCTTCCTCAGCATTGAGGAGAAGATTGATAAAAAGCTGGAGAAGCTCAGAACGTGAAGCCTCTATCCAATACCTATCAGCCTTCATGGTGACATCCATTTTAATGCGGGAGGAAAGGCCCGGACGGATCAGATTCTCCACTTGGCAAAGGACCTCCCCCATTTCCAAGATTTCAAGCTCCGTTTCTTTTTGATGGGCATAATTCACCATATTGCGGGTGATTTCCGAAGCGTGACGGATGGATTTCTCTATTTGATTGAGATAAATCACAGCATTGGGAACACTCTGAATTTCCTCTTGTAGTTTATTTGTGAGGGCCAAAATCGTCATCATGAGGTTGTTAAAATTATGGGCGACACCTGCAGCAAGTGTCCCGACAGCCTCCATTTTTTGGGAATGATAAAGTTGATCATCAAGTTTTTCATTTTTTTGAAGTGATTCTTTGAGGACAGTCATGTCTCGGTGGATCACAAGCAACCTGTCGAAACCTACTTGACCTTTCAACGGGATCTTTACGGTATCAAACCAAATCTTCTTCCCTTGCAAATCATGCCTGACATATAAATCAAAGTGAACGGGCTTTCCCCCTTTGATGATTTCATTATCTTGTTCCAACCACTCCAGAAACTGTTTTCTACCTACATAGGGCTCAACTGTTTTCCCAATCATGTCTTGAGGCCTTTGATTATAGAGTGCAGCATCATTTTGATTGATATAGATGAAGCGGCCTTCCAGATCCTTCACGCAAATATAGGCCAAATCAGAATCCAATACCTCGCGCATGATCTCATTGTCTTTATAAATCTGGAGATAGTTATCAGTATCAAAGGTCATAAAAATATATTAAGGAATAGTTTGATATGATCTTAAGCCTCTATGGATCTTAAGCGGGGGCATATTTTCAATAAATTCACTAATTATCAAGTCATTTTAATTTATAAGCTAAATTACTATATATTTATTATAATCAATATTACGACTCAACAGAAAAATGTCCTTAACTAATGAAATCCCCCTCAATTCACCCACTCGAAATCCCGAAGAGCCAATAAAATACTATTTAAATCGAAAAATCTTTTCAGAAAACTGTATAACGGGAGGTTCGCCCTGCCTATCACAAAACCGATGACCGGATCCGCAAGTCACGCGTTCCTTTGCACCTTGGCCTATTACCTTTAATGGCTTCGCCAATAAGCGGCTGAAAGGCTTCTTCACCCCCGATGGAACCAACAAACACCGCCAGTGGACCATGCGCAATGTCATCGAACGCCTCGGGGGCCATCCGCCGTGAACGCATTGTCATGGCCGACGTCGAGTTTGAGAAAGTCACCACCCATCAATATGACCAGCAAAGAATCCTCGACGCTCTCAAGATAAGACTGTAGCCATCTTTGTGAAATAAGAATTCATCCCATCTTCCTCGATTATAATAACTTGCACTAAAACTTTAAAAAAAATGTGCGTGAGGGCAAAATTTGTTAGTTGACGCTAACATTTCTTTATACTAAATACCCTTCGCTATGTTTTACATAAAAAAACGGTTAAGACATTCACTCAACCTAAAACTCACTATTGATAGGTACAAATATTAATCGCAATTTACTTGCGTTTAATAAAAGGAATCATTTTAGTGACGAAACTTATGTTGAAAACTATTATCTATATGAAACAATTATTACTCATAACAATCCTCTCTCTTGCGTGGCCTTTTTTGACCAGTGCTGCTGACACATCCAAATCAATCGAGGGTTCCCCTGTGATGAGTCAACAATCACAATCCATCTGGGAAAGGGATTATCTCCTCGGGGACTGGTGCGGGGCACGTCCGGATTTAAATAATAAAGGGGTCACGATCAGCCTGGATTATACGGCTGAGGTCTGGGGATTTGTTGATGGAGGGCTGGACCGCGGTTCTTTATATCAAGGCCTTTTTGAAGGTGGCCTTGACTTTGATTTTGAAAAGATGATGGGCTGGAAAGGCGGAAGCATGAGGGTTAATGCCCTGATCCCCCAAAATTCCAATAACAATGGCCCGACATTTTTTACGGGTAGTGGATTTGACTCCAGCAATATCTCGGCCAATGACACAGCACGACTTTTTGAACTGTGGCTCCAGCAAGATTTTCTGGATGATAAACTATCCCTGCGGGCCGGACAACTTGCTGCGGATGACGAATTTTTCCTCAGTGAAACAGCCGGTCTATTCCTTGGCGCAAACTACGGCTGGGGTAATAATCTTGCATCCAATATTCCCAATGGCGGGCCAGCATACCCAGTAGCAGGGCTGGGAGTACGCGTCAAAGTCCAGCCGGTGGAACAATTTTATGTCATGAGCGCCCTATTCCAAGGTGATGTCGGTGACCAAGCTACAAACAATCAACATGGTACATACTGGGATCTCGGCGGGGACCAAGGGATTTTCTCCATCAATGAAATGGGTTACCTCCTGAACCAAGAAGAAAATGCGAAAGGATTACCGGGCTCCTATAAATTTGGAGGATGGGCACATACCGGTGACTTCTCTAGTTTTCTATATGATGACACAGGCCTCTCGTTGGCAGACCCGGCTTCCAGTGGTATCCCGGCTCTCAATCACGGCACCTGGGGACTTTACTTTATCGCAAACCAAATGGTTTACCGGAAGAAAGAAGGGACCGACCAAGGCCTCTCAGTCTTCTGGCGCATCGCGGGAGGACCTGATAACACCAGCACGATTCCCTTCTACACCGACTTTGGAGCTTCCTACAAAGGCTTGATCCCCTGCCGGAGCGATGACACCATCGGAGTCTCTTTTGGAGTGGAAGGATATTCGGATGATTTAGCCACCACGGGCGACCAGAGGAATTCATTGAATGGTACGAATGAACCTGTTGTGGGTAATGAAGCCATCATTGAAGCTACCTACCAGATCCAACTCGCCCCATGGTGGTATCTCCAGCCCGACATCCAATACATCATTAATCCTGCCGGTGGTGCATTAAATCCGAATACCGGTGGAAAAATCCAGAATGCCGTCGTAATCGGACTGCGCACGGGTTTGACCTTCTAAGCTGAAACGAAAGTTCCATTTTAAAACGTATTTGAGACAGAAAAAGGTGTCATCATGAATGAAGTTTACGCTTTTAACCTATCCATTTCTCCGTCATTACGAGATCTTTTAACGGAAGCCTTTTGCCCCAACCTATTGTTTCGAGCATGGGTTTGTCCTCGAACTCTTCTGGGTATCCCACGCACAAGTAAGCGATAAGCTGGACGGAGGGTGGCAGTTCCAAAATCGATTCGATCTGGCCTTGGGGCAAAATGCTCACCCACCCGACCCCGACTCCTTCCGCACGGGCGGCGAGCCAGAGATTCTGGATCGCCAGACAGACACTGTCCCTGATCGTCTGGGGAATGGTTCCTGCCCCGAGGGTGAATCGCCCCTCAGGCGGGGGTTCACACACGACAGCGAGGTTAAAATCACTTTCCATGATCCCTTCGAGCTTGAGGGAATCATAAAGTTCTTGGCGTTTTAGATCTGTTATCCGGATTTTTTGGTCGGTATTAACCCCCGAAAAAAGTTCTTTGACACGGTTCCTCGTTTCCAGGGAGCGAATCATGATAAAACGCCATGGCTGGGATAAACCGACCGAAGGTGCGGCATGAGCAGCATTTAAAATTTTCTCAACAGTCGCATCGGGGACTTTGCCCGAACGGAACTTGCGGATATCCCTGCGCGAATAGAGGACTTTATAAAAGCCTTCACGTTCTGTATCGGAAATATTGCCTTGAGCCATAAACAGGATTCAACGCCCAGTCCGATGGACTGTGAAGAGCAATTTGCGCAGGAAAATCATTTTCCCCTCACAAGCCAAGGCCATTTTCTCATCCCTTTGGACTGCCATTTTCTCGGATCAATGCTTTTTAGATAATCATAGGCGTCAGAGATATTCGAGGGAGGAACCTCGACCCCGGTGACATTACTGGTGAAAAGGAACATTCCTTTTCCACCATCCGTGCATTCCAGAAAATAGTCGACTTCGTCACGGACATCCTGACCTGTTCCGTAAGGTAAAGTCCGCGTGACAGACAAACCCGTCATGAATTTCGGTGTTTTTCCGGTTTTTGTCTTTTTCGAGTGGATCACCAAGGGATCAACGTTACATTCATATTGGAATCCCTGAAACCCACTGAACCCGATATCGAGAATATCATCAATCAAGGGCATGATGTTCCCGTCACAGTGATGGAAGAGCTGTATCCCCGCTTCAAGCAGTGGTTCAATAGAATAACGGGCATGTTTCCAATAACGTTGTTTTAAGAAACGTGGGGAAACCATGGGTGACTTATTATCGCAAATATCGTGTCCGCAAAATAGCATGGGGATAAAGTCCATTTCTTTGAATAATTCCACAAGTTCTTTATTCTTCTCCCGAGCAATAACAGCATCCGCCCAGAAAATTTTCTCCACTTCATCTGGATATAGTCCACAAGCCTCGAGGAATGCCTTGTATCCATATTGGAAATAGAGTGCGAAATTTGCAACCGCTTCCCAATGAGTAGGAATCAATTCGATTCCCTTCATCTTGGGCAGAAACGTCTGATACCCCTTTAAACAATCCTCTTTGTACTTGCCGTATGGGAAGTCTTTGAGGACACCCTCCTCAGTGTTGGGTATTTTCTCAGCCCTTTCAAGTAGGTCTTCTGGCATGAAATGTTCAAAATTATGCTCTTCGACACTACCCTGCCGCATTTCCTCTTCGGAATGAGGAATGATCGCTGTAAAGACGATAGCATCCACCCCGAGCCGCAAATTCGCCTCGACCACCCCCGCAAAGGCATCCTTCATAAATATATCGAGTGGCATTCCCGCAATTTGCGCAATATTGCTTGCCCCGAGATTCCATCCACCAAACATGGGAATCCGGTCAACAGGCTCTTCATTGAGTTGTGCTAAAATTCTTTCTTTTCGAGTCATAGGTTTTCCTTTCCCTACATCATGTTCTAATCTGCAAAGCTTTAAAGCCAGAAGAGAAGAAATCCTTTTTTAAACCAGACGAACTTCATCCTTTCAGGAAGGTTTCCGCGCAATAAAGTCTATTTGCAAATAGTGATTATTCCCGCTTATATACTGGCCATACACTCCTTCTCTATATATGCAACCACTCTATAAATACCGCCCGGTTACCCGAGACCTTGAAACCCGTGATGTCGTCCGCGCCTCAGTTATCCGTGTCGCCATTCGCAAACAAGGCAAATCCTCAATCACCTTTGATTCCTTCGCCGCATCAAAACTCTTTGGATTTATTTGCTCCGGCGACGCCGACATGGTGAATTACAAAAAGAAATTCGGGGATGGAGAAGAAATCCCGGGAACACTCAAATTAGATATCCTCTCAGACGATGTCATCCGTGTACGGTATGCAGAGGAAAATGAGGTTCCTGAAAATCAAACAGCCATGCTCGACTGCCATCTCTCGGGCCCGAAGAAATGCAAGATCAAGGTAGAGAAAACAAAATACCAAGCCTCTATTTTAGTCGAAGGCAGTAAAGAACAAAAAGTTTCCAGAGAAAATACCCAAGTCATCATCGAGACGGCCAAGGTCAGGGTTCTCATTGATTATGAACCGTACCGCCTCACGGTCACCGATCTCAAGGGTAAAAAAATCTGTGGTGTCAGCGGAGCTGAAAAAAACCATTTTGGCACCTGGGACACGATCGGCACATCCATTTGTAGAACTATGGACTCCCAATCACCGATCGCCGCGGAGAGCTTTGATCTCGAAACCGATGAATGCATTTACGGTCTCGGTGAAAAATTCCTCAAACTCAATAAAGTCGGCCAAACCCTCGACCTTTGCATGCAAGACGGCCTCGGTGTTTATTCTCCCCGTACCTATAAAAATGTGCCGTTCCACGTCTCCACCCATGGTTACGGGGTGTTTTTTAACCACCACAGTATGATGACTTATTGGGTCGGCAGCAGTGGAGCCGCTGATATCCAAGTCGCAGCGGCAGACGACTTCCTCGATTATTTCCTGATGTTTGGCCCCATTTCTAAGGTTCTTTCCCTTTACACTGATATTACGGGGAAAGGTCAAATGCCCCCAGCATGGACTTTTGGTTATTGGCAGGCAAAATTCTCCTACCGCTCAGCCATCGAAACCCTCGAGGTGGCGCGCAAATTGCGCGAGAATAAAGTACCCTGTGACGTTATCCACGTGGATACTGATTGGTTCAAGAAAGACTGGCACTGTGACATGGAATTCGATCCGGTTGACTTCCCCGATCCGGAGGGTTGGCTCAAGGAGCTGAAAGAAAATGGTTTTAATGTTTCTCTCTGGCAAATGCCTTATATCAAGGAGCCCAGCCCCCTCTTTAGCGAACTGGCTGCGGTGGATGGGTTCATTAAGACAAAAGATGGAGAAATCTATAATCTGCGCCCTGAATTCAATGAGGTGGCCGCGCCAATTGATTTCACTAATCCTAAAGCCGTAGAAATCTTTAAAAGGTATTGCGCCAGAATCTTGAGAATGGGTGTGCGTTGTATCAAAACTGATTTTGGTGAGGAAGCCCCAACCGATGGAGTGTATCATAATGGCTTGGACGGTACCCATAACCATAATCTCTACCCGCTCATTTATAATAAAGCTGCTTTCGAAGTGACAGAGGAAGTCCATGGCCCCGGAAACGGCGTCGTCTGGGCGCGTTCAGCCTGGGCGGGAAACCAACGTTATCCCCTACACTGGGGTGGCGATGTCTCTCCCCTCTGGGAAGCCCTCGGACCGCAACTCGCCGGGGGACTGTCTTTTGGATTGTCCGGATTCCAATTCTGGAGCCATGACATCGGTGGATTCCTTGGGGAAACCGCTGACCATAAGCTCATGACCCGTTGGCACCAGTTTGGTTGTTTGAATTCCCATGCGCGTAATCATGGTTGTGGCGAACGCGAAATCTACCGTTTACCTCAGAAATACTTTAAACTTTGCCGGGACGCTATCCGTCTCCGTTATAAATTACTCCCCTATATCATGGGCCAATCCTACCAGTGTGTGGAGTCGTCCCTGCCCGTGCTTAGGGCTATGGCCGTGGATTTCCAAAATGATCCGAATACTTGGAATCTCGCCGATCAATACATGTTTGGCGATCACCTGCTTGTCGCTCCCGTCTTTAGCAAGGATGACTCCCGTCGTTTCTACCTGCCCGCAGGCGAGTGGACAGACTGGTGGACCGGAAGAATAGTCACGGGAAATCAATGGATCACACAGACAAATATTCCACTGAGCCGTTTTCCCCTCTACATCAAAGAAGGCGGCATCATCGGTTTACAACCCGTAATGAATTATGTGGATGAGAAAAAGGTCGATACCTTGATCCTTCGGATCGCTCCATTGAGCAGCAAGGGAGTCACCACGACCACTTTGATTGTTAACGGCAAAAAAGTCCCCGTTACTTATCAGTCTGTGAAAGGCAAACACTTGGTCACTGTCGGGAAAGGCGAATTCTCAGTCAAGATCGAAGGTTCCCTCTCCAAAAAAGCTAAAATAACGCGCCGTTAGATTGATTGGCTTTTTTAGAAGACTGTAAAAAATATCTTATCGCAAAAGGACACGCAATTTGCTTTTTTAATGGATCATACCCCCTATGGCTAATTATCAAGACAGATTCGAGCAGAATGTGACCGGCGGCTATTACGTCGACCGGACCTGTGTCCATTGCAAGCTTTGCATGTCGATTGCCCCGGATCATTTCACCCAGCAAGGTTTTGCCGGATTCGTCATACAGCAACCCTCCACAGACAGGGAAGAAGCCCTTTGTGAAGTAGCCATGGATAGTTGCCCCGTCAACGCCATCGGCGACGACGGCAATAAAAAAGGCTAACCATTATCCCGGTTAGCCTATTGGTTTTCCCTATAGCCTATTCCACTAAATCTTATTGTGTGTCCCGTCACAGAACGCGCCATTATGAGAGTGTTTGCATCCGCACCACCAGACTTTTTTGGCTTCGGTAATCTCTACTTTAAGAGGAAGGATATCAGTCCCTTTATGGGATCCGTCACAAAAAACCTTGTTTTTAGCTAAGCCACAAGCACAAAAGAAATATGTACCCGGCTCCATATCCATTTCAATCGGCGCCTTTTGCGCAATATGCGGTTCTGACATGATATTATCTCACCCTATTTCGTTTTCTTGGATTTTGAGGCATGAACCTTTGCCGCTACTTTCAGGCGCAGGCCATTCAATCGGATAAATCCGGTGGCATCATCTTGGTTATAGGCTTTTGTCGGATCCGCATCCATCGTGGCAATTTGCGGGTTGTAGAGGCTCACGGGACTCTTACGCCCCGCTACCATGATATTTCCCTTATAAAGTTTCACCTTCACTGTTCCGGTCACATTCTTTTGCGACTCGGTAATGGCGGCTTGGAGGAATTCACGTTCAGGGGCAAACCAGAATCCGTAATAAATCAGTTCAGCATATTTCGGAATCAACCCATCACGGATGTGCATGACTTCGCGGTCCATCGTGAGTGTTTCCATCTGGCGGTGGGCAAACATCAGGATTGATCCGCCGGGGGTTTCATACACACCACGGCTTTTCATCCCGACAAAACGGTTCTCGACCAAGTCAACACGGCCTACACCATGTTTACCCCCGAGTTTATTGAGTGTTTTCATGACTTGAAGAGGGTTCATGGCCTTACCATTGACGGCCACACAATCTCCCTTCACAAAATCCAAGGTCACATACTCGGCCTTGTCTGGCGCATCTTCAGGGGAAACAGAGAGTTTATACATGTCCTTGTATTTCGGATCGAACGCATCAAGCCAAGGATCTTCCATAATCCCGGCCTCATAACTAATGTGGAGCAAATTACGATCCATCGAGTAGGGCTTCTTTGCACTAGCCTCGACAGGAATTTTTTTGCGTGCGGCATACTCGATCATTTCAGCACGTCCGGGAAAATCATGGCGGAAATGGGCATCACGCCATGGGGCGATAATCTCGATATCGGGTGCCAAGGCTGCGGCAGCCAGCTCAAAACGGACTTGGTCATTACCTTTTCCAGTCGCTCCGTGGGCAATGGCATCAGCACCTTCTTTCACCGCGATTTCCACCATGCGTTTGGCGATGAGAGGCCGGGCGATACTCGTCCCGAGGTAGTATTGCCCCTCATAAACTGCATTAGCCTGGATCATCGGATAAATAAAGTCCTTGGCGAATTCCTCCTGGAGATTGTCGATATAACATTTGCTTGCACCCGTTTTGAGCGCTTTTTTATTAAGTCCTCTAAGCTCCTCCTCCTGCCCTACATCCGCACAAAATGCGATAATTTCTGCGTCGTGGCGGTCTTTCAACCATGTCAATAGGACGGAAGTATCCAGTCCACCGGAATAAGCGAGTACGATTTTCATAAGCAACCACAGTCATAAACAACTCCGCCAGCGAATCAATGACAAAAACGGCCCGATCCCGGATTGTAACGGAAACGGGCCGAAAGTGTATAATGGCAATCAAACGTTACTTCTGGGTTGTCCTCAAAACCTCATACTTGGCATGATCATCTTTGTGAGTGCGGGTAACGCTATAGGGGTCATATTTAACTGGGCATCCCGGTGAGTTTTATTCACCTCAAAAATCGGAATCAGCCCCGAGCACATCACCTGCACGATCAAACCCCCTTGAACTACCGCAAACAAAATCCGATGGCCTCAAAATAGGTCAACGCTTAATCGCGAGGATTGTTTTGACGATTGGAAAATCTTAATTCTCCCCGTCAACGGTAACCGTCAACTCTACACTTTTGGCAGGTGGAATATCTTTCTCCCAAGGACGGCCATAGAAGAAATGGATTGTTTTTTTGCCAAATGATACCGTTTCGAAAGGAAACTCGAAATACCCAGGGGCTCCGACGACATCGGAATTATTTTTAGAATGGAAGAACTGGTATTTACCTCCAGAAATAACAACTTTAGAGCCCTTGAGAGCAGTATAATTCCACAAGTAACCTGTTGTAGGATTACCTTTGAGCCTCACCCAGAAAACTTTCCCTTTAGGTAATGTGACCTTCTTTTTGCTTTCACCTTCCCGGAGATTAACAATAATCCTTTTATTATCTATTTGCGAATCTGTGGACTGGGCAACTAGCCTGAAAAATGAGGAATTTAATCCCAGCAAGACCAATAAAAGGGAGAAACGGATGGAAGAAGTCATTATAGAATCCTAACAAAAAGACTTCTTACAAACAACGTTATTTTCCGGGGTTACCCCCCGATAATCACAATCAACGTCGCTGTGCGGGCTGGTGCTCTGGCACCTGCCCCTTGATTCACCAGATCAAAAACAAGGGTCTGTTGCCCTGCGCCTGTCGCCAAGAATGGAAAGTCATAATACGCTGGGATATTCAAATCAGTGGAGGGCTCAACAAAGGCACGTTGCCCCGTTACTTTCACGACCTGTGGCCCCTGCACATCACGCATCACCCAATCATACCCGCCATATCCTTCTGCTTCCCCACCGGGAAGGGTCACTGAAAAGGCCTGTCCTTTGGGAACTTTTGCATGGAAAATACCCGTGGCACCGCTGAGTTGAATCGCTTGGATTCCGGTTACGGTCGGAGCCATGGCCGTTTTTTGTGAACCTTCTGGCAATTGAACTGATTGACATCCGGCCAAGGCAACCACGGCAAAAATCATCAGGGGAACAAATTGTTTCATCGCTCCTGTCTAACCCATGTTCATAAAAACACAAGTACCGAGAAATATTTCATGGCAATAAAAAAGAGTTTTTTCATACTTGCCACTAACAATATCCGGCCGCTAGTCATCACCCTGAGTGTCTTTGTGCCTTTTGCTGTGTTCTACCTATCGGGCCTGATTCCATCTGGGCCGGGCTGTGCCTCACGGGTTCAGTTTATTTTATTTTCCGCTCGTTATAACGATCCCCCGTCGTCTATGAGGACTACTTCCCCTTGGACGGACATTTTAAATGGGAAATAAGGGAAAGGATCGTGGCCCCCGCAAAAATCGCATCAATACCGAAGAATAGCCCTAGAATCCAAGCTACCGTTGAATCAAACTTAATAATAATATAATAACCCAGGATGACTGTAATAATCCCGTTGAATAACATCCATATCCATTGAGGCGCGGGTTTAAGCTGGAATGCCGCGATGAATTTATAAGTGCCGCTAATGATGAACCAAGCCGCCATCAATGAAGTCATCGTGACAATTCCCACGACGGGCACAGCAGCCATGATAATTCCAAGTACAGTCGAAACAATACCAAAGACCAAAGTCAGCCAGAAATGTGCTGTCCCTCTATGGGTGAGAGCGTAAGCTATCTGGGCAACACCTGAGAAAAGAATCAGCCAAGAAACAAATAACTCCACCGCGAGGGAACCCATTATGGGAAAAGTCACTGCGGCAAAGCCTAATACAATAAGTATCCAACCCGCTAGCTTCACTTGGCAGGCATTTTTGATTATGGACTCTTGGAATTTCCCTTTAATCATTTCTACTTCTTGCACGATAGGCTCGTTCATATATTTCCCCTTGTTGAGTTAATTAGTCTGCGGAGCAAAAAGATAACCAGACACCCGGATTTGCACAGCCTATTTTTCCCGGCAAAAAACGATTTGCCTCGGGGAAGTTCCGCGAAAGGGCCGCCCTTGATAATCCCCATATCGCCTCAAGAGTTTGAACCCATTGGATTCGATAAGCAATTTCAGTTCCTCAGGGTAGAAAACCCTCAGTTTGAGTTCATGACTCTCCCCACATTTTCCATTCGAAAACCTCTGGTGCCAGACCAAATGATTGATTTGCCGGACCGGATCATAATAACCAGTTTCCTCCACAATCACCTCGCATTTTGCTTTTTTATCCTGATAACGGCTGATCAGGAACCGATCATCTTTGACCCTTGTGAGAAAATTAAGGTTTGGATTTGGCACATCAATGGCAAAGATCCCCCCTGGACGAAGCGATTTTTTTACCGAAGTAAAAAAACGCTTTAATTCAGCAGCCCTCACTAAATGCGCCATCGAGCCCATAGGCGCATAGACAAATTCAAACTCCCATCCTTTAAAATCCAAGCTTAAAACATCTTGAACCTCATAACCTATATTGAGTTTCGCCCGTTTCGCTTTCTTGCGGGCAAATTGCACGAGGCCACTCGAAAGATCGACACCCGTCACTGATTTTCCGGAGGCGGCAAGAGCCTGCGCAATTTGCCCGGTCCCGCAAAAAAGCTCTAGGATAGCGCCTTTGAATGGTTTGGATTGTCCCACCCAAAACGGGATATCGTTGCGTTTTAGAGGATCAACCATCAAGTCATAAATATCGGGATCATAATAAAAAGGTGTCATCACGTCCTATGATACAAATGCTTCCTGTAAAGAAAACTGGATTTTTCCGGCGAGTTTGCTTAAATCAGGAAAATTATACGCGGGTGTAGTTCAATGGTAGAACGCGAGCTTCCCAAGCTCGATACGGGAGTTCGATTCTCCTCACCCGCTCCAGTTAACGTTTTTTCACTTTATTCCCTGCTCCCTATGCCAAAAGAAATCGAACGTAAATTCCTCATTACTGGCGACTTCAAGCCCCAAGTAAGCACGAGTCATAGGATTACCCAAGGATACTTGTCTACGATTCCTGGGCGAACTGTCCGTATCCGGATCAAAGACCAAAAAGGATACCTAACCATCAAAGGGGCAATCAATGAAACAGGGATGAGCCGGTATGAATGGGAAAAGGAAATCGAACTGGCAGATGCCCATGAATTGCTCAAACTTTGTGAACCGGGTATGATCGATAAAACCCGTCATCTTATCCCCTGGGGAAAACATACTTTCGAGGTGGATGAATTCCACAGTGAAAACCGGGGGTTGGTGATGGCCGAAATTGAACTGGCTGATGAAAATGATTTTTTTGAGAAACCAGCTTGGCTCGGCGAGGAAGTCACCGGCGACCGTCGTTATTATAACTCCATGCTGATGAAAAACCCGTTTACGGAGTGGTCATCCGTCCATGAAAACAAATAACTCACGCTACCGGACCAGCGCTGGCCCGGGTAATTAACTCAACCGGTAATCGGCGGACCTCAACAGGTTGTTTCTCCAGGCGATCCCAGAGGAGATTAACCGCAATCTGGGCAATGTCAGCCCGAGGTTGATGAATCGTGGTCAGGGGAACCTTATAGAATTCACCCATCTTAAGATTCCCATATCCAATGACCGATACTTCTTCTGGTAATTTAATATTCTGTGCAAGTAAAACCTCGCAAGCACCAATGGCCACATGGTCATTGACAGCAAAAATCCCTGAGAATTTCACACCCTCATCTAATGCCTGGAGCATGGCCGTCTTTCCCGAGTTCACATCGAACCCTGCGGAAAAGATAAATTTATCCACATCCTCGCAACCCGACTCAATCATGGCTTTACGGTAACCCTCTTTTCTTTCTTCACTGGATGAAACTCCGGCTGGACCGGTGAGAAAAAGGATATTCCTGTGTCCCAATGAAATCAGGTGCTGTGTCGCCATAAAGCCTCCAGCACGATCATCGGTCACCACAAAGGGAATATTCATGCCAGGGGCATTCGGAGGATAACGGTCAATCAATACCATGGGCACACCGTTTTTCGATGATAAATCGAAGATATCGTAGAACCGGCTGAGCCGTGGGGATGAACAAAGGATGATTCCGTCGACACGTGAGTCAATGAGGCGTCCAACCGCTTTTGTTTCTTCCTCCGCACTGGAAAATGATTGTTCGATCAAGACCTTGAAATTTTTCGAGCCCACAATTTTACAAATTCCGGAAACAACCTCGGCCATATGCTCTTCAGTCAAAGACGGAATCACAACCCCTATAGTAGATAATGATTTGACTCTCAACCCGCGAGCAATCGGATTAGTCCGATACCCCATCGTCACAGCCAAAGCCTTGACCCGCTCCTTTGTTTTGACTGAAATGTCCGAGGCATCATTCATGACTTTCGATACAGTCATGATGGAGACACCGGCTTGTTCAGCGACCTGTCGAATAGTGACCATGGGAGGGGAGAATCAATGAGGGGTTAAATCTTGCCTTCGGCTTCTTCGATAATGGAGATGAATTCTGCAGTAGTGGAGGCCTTCAACAATTGGCTCCTGACATCGGAGTGCTTGAGGATGCGGGCCAATCCACCGACGAGCCTGAGGTAATCAGTCACCATTTTTTTCGGTGTCCCGATAATGAAGATCAATTTCACCGTAGAGAGCCCGTTATCCTCAAAATCGACACCGGCAACACTGCGTCCTACCGCCACGACCATGTCAGTCAATTGGTCGATCCGGGCATGGGGAAAAGCCAGTTCATTTCCAACGCTGGTTGTATAAATCCTCTCCCGCTCAAGTAACTCCCCGTAAAATTTCTTAAAATCTAAGATACGCGGGTCATTTTGGAGTAAATCAGCCACCTCCCTGATGGCGGGACATTTTTTCACCGCTACGAGATTCAGGTTGATTAATTCGGGTTTGATCAGTTCGACTATTTTCATTTCTTAACCTCAATATTTGATCCGCGCCATTTGAGTTTTTCTCTCAACACCTGATAGTATGAATACCCCTCAAGTTTGGCTAGCTGTACTTTTTCCTTGGCTTTCCGGAGCACCACCCGGTCAGTAGGTTCTAAAGCAAATTGCTCCTGCCCGTCCACAGTCAAATTAATTAAATAATCTTGCTCATGAATACGCGCTGAAATACATGACCGGTCACTGAGCACAATCGAACGGTTAGCCAAGGCATGTGGACATATCGGTGTAAGCACAAAAACATCCGCCTCCGGATGCACCACCGGGCCTCCGCCTGAAAGATTATAAGCCGTCGAACCTGTGGGGGTCGAAACAATAAGCCCATCCCCCGCATAAGTGGTGAATTCCTCGTGATCAACCTGGATATCTATACGGATGGTCCTGAGCACTTCCGCACGACAGATCACAACCTCATTAAGACTCAATGATCGAAAGACCGGTTCATCATCCCGATAAACCTCCACGTGGATTTGAGCGCGCGAACTTGTTATAAATTTTCCAGCCAAAATAGCGGCCATGGCCCCTTTAGCCTCATCAATTCCTACCGCCGTCAGGAATCCCAACCCCCCCAGGTTAATTCCCAAAACCGGTGTTTGTGAGCCCTTTAACCCGTGGGCGACCTGCAATAAAGTCCCGTCCCCTCCCAAGATAATAATCAAATCCGATTTTCTCCCGAGATCCTTGACCTCATGGGTCTCTTCCTTCCCCATCAAACAGGCGGTATTTGTATCCAAGAAAGCCTTGATCCCCCTCCTTTTTGCTGCATCCAATATAAAACGGGTAATCCCAGCCGATTCCTGCTTTTGGCTGTTTGCGATGATCCCTATGGCTTTGACGTTATTCATTTTTTCCTGAGCCCTATTAAAAACTCACGGTTTCCTTCCGCTCCAAAAATGGGTGAGTCCATTAATCCTATGACATTGAATCCGGTGTCTTGTGCAAACCCTCTGATATCCTGCGCGATTTGATCTTGGATATCCCGGTCTTTTAATACTCCACGGCACCGATCCATCACCTCTCTACCCGCTTCAAACTGCGGCTTGATCAATACCACAGTATCGGCACCGGCAACAATCTTATTGAATAAGGGACGCAGGATTTTCTTCAATGAAATAAATGAAACATCCACACAGGAAAACTCCAAGGGTAGATCAAATTGCTCACTTTCGAGATTCCGAGCATTAATATTCTCCCGGGAGACCACGCGTGCGTCCTGTTGGAGTTTCCACGAGAGTTGGCCATGGCCCACATCAATGGCAAAAACTTTTTTTGCTCCGTGCTGTAAAAGGCAATCGGTAAATCCACCCGTCGATGCCCCGACATCCAGACAGATTTTCCCGGAGACATCGAGATGAAATTCCGCCAAGGCCGCCTCGAGCTTGAGCCCACCGCGGCTGACATATTTCTCATGGGTTTTAAGGGTAACCACAGATTCGGGTTTTGTCTTGTGATCGGCTTTCGCGACCATTTGACCATCGACAAATACCTCGCCGGCCATAATCATCCGCTTAGCTTTTTCACGGCTTTCAATAATCCCGCGCTCAACAATCAAAATGTCTAAGCGCGTGGTCCGTGCCATAAGAGCAATCTGTTAGACCGCAGCAGGTGTTTTTACTGTAACGGCTGATGGTTCCACAGAATCCACAAAAAAACCGAGAACCTTCTGAACCCCGTTTTTCGCAGTTAACCCGTATTTTTCACGCAAAATCTCAGGTTTCCCATGCTCGACAAATTCATCCGGCCAACCGACACGGGCCACTGGTTTTTCGATTTTCATTTCTTGGAGCTGCTCGATGACAATACTGCCGAAACCACCCATAAGAGCATGATCCTCAAAGGTCAGGAGGGCGTCGGCCTCCCGCGCAAATTGCTCCAGAATCTGGTTATCAAAAGGTTTAGCGAAACGGGCATTAATCACGGCCACTGAATATCCCTGTTTTTCAAGGAGGGTAGCAGCTTCCTGCGCCATGCCCAAAATCATGCCATAACTGATAATCGCCACCTTATGGTCTTTTTCGCCCGCCTTGAAAGGATGAATCACCTCGGCTTTACCGATCTCCAGGACTTTTGGTTTATCCTTCGGGGTCACACCAGTGCCGATACCCCTCGGGTAACGCATCGCGATCGGACCGTCATTATATTGGAGTCCCGTATAAAGCATGTCGACGAACTCGTCCTCATCCTTCGGGGCCATGATCGTCATATTTGGCAGACAACGCATATAGGCAATATCGAAAAGGCCATGATGGGTCGGACCATCGTCCCCGGAAAGACCAGCCCGGTCCATACAGAAAAAGACATTAAGATTCTGCAAGGCCACATCGTGATGGATCATGTCATAAGCGCGTTGCAAGAATGTCGAGTAAATGGCGCAAACCGGCTTTAATCCCATCGTCGCCATGCCCGCCCCAAAAAGGACAGCATGCTCCTCGGCAATACCGACATCATAAAATTGTGCAGGCACTTTCTTTTGAAAATGGATCAAACCTGTCCCAGTGGACATCGCCCCGGTAATACCGATCACGCGTTTATCCTTTAATGCAAATTTGGCCAGTTGGTGCCCTAAAAGCTCGGAGAATGTAGGGGTCGGCATGCCTGTGGTCTCGCCTGTCTCCAGAGTATACGCCCCTAAACCGTGGAATTTATCTGGCTTGGCCAAGGCGGGTTCATACCCCTTACCTTTGATCGTCTGGATGTGGAGGATGACCGGTTCGTCCTGATCTTTGAGGAATTTAAAAGTCTTTACCAAGAGATCAACATCATGGCCGTCAATCGGCCCGTAATACCGGAGGCCCAGATCCTCGAAAAACACGCTGCGTGCCTCGGGTAAAATCATCCCTTTCACGGCTTCTTCAGCACGTTTTGCAAAACCGAGGACACCCTTGCCTCCGATCCGTTCGATAAATTTCTCCGCTTCCTTGTGAATGTGGGAATACTGTTCGCTGGTGACGATTTTATTCAGGTAATGAGCGATCGCCCCGACATTTTTAGAGATGGACCATTCATTATCATTGAGGACAACGATCATTTTCTTTGTGCATTGGGAGATATTATTCAGGCCCTCGAAAGTCACACCACACGTGAAAGCGGCATCCCCGGCCACAGCAATAACATGTTCATCAGTCCCCTTGATATCTCGGGCGGTCGCCATACCTAAGGCTGCCGAAACAGCCGTTCCAGCATGTCCTGCGCCAAAGCTGTCGTGCGCGCTTTCTGTACGGAGCATGAACCCATTTAATCCTTGATACTGGCGAATGGTATCAATGCGGTTGCGGCGACCAGTCAGGATTTTATGCACATAAGCCTGATGACTCACATCCATCAGGATTTTATCCTTGGGGGAATCGAATACATGATGGAGAGCAATCGTCAACTCCACGACCCCGAGATTAGGGCCGAGATGTCCCCCGGTCTTTGAAAGTGCCTGAATGAGCTCTTGACGGATTTCTTCCGCAAGAGTCTTCATTTCATCCAGATGAAGTTTTTTAACATCATCGGGCGAATTAATTTTGTCCAAAATCTTAGCCATAATATAAAATGATTGCCCGTTTTAGTTACAAACCGCCTTTGCTACAAACAGTTTTTTCAGAAAAGAGAATCCTTCTCATTAATGTCTGAATTTGTATCGACTGTATCATCCCCCCCTGAGGCCGCCTGAAATGGGATGGTAGGGATATCCCCTGCCGCATTTTTTTTGGCGAGGAATTCGATTTTACCCTCAGCTTCTGTGAGCTTTTTTGTACAAAAATGGGAGAGTTCTATCCCCTTTTCATATTTTTGAAGCACTTCATCCAGAGGTAGTTCTGCCGATTCCATCTCATTAACGATTTTCTCCAAGGAAGCTAATGCGTCCTCGAATCTTATTTCGTCAATTTTTTTCTTTACAGCCATCACTTCTTATCTACCACAAAATTGATTCCGCCGTCCAGCCCTCAAATATCCTTTATTAAAAATAATCCTCCAAAAGGGTTCCACACCACACTCCTAATACCTAACCCGACTTCCTCGTGTGGGGCAACCAAGACTATTCAATGTGCATTTGGGAGACCCAGAAGAGGGTGTCTTTGCTCTCACCGGAGTGCCTAGACAAACACCACACCCTCATTGTCGGCGGCGAGGATTTTCACATTTCCGCCTTCTCGGCTTTTATTAAAAGCCCGTTTCATGGCTTGAGCGACAGAGGCCGCACGGTCGAGAGTGATACAGCAAATGGTCGAACCTGATCCGCTCAGCCAGCCCCCGAGGGCGCCGGCCTTTTTCCCGGCATTAATCACATCAAAGAGTTCCGGCAGGAGTTGGGAACGGTAGGGTTGATGAATCCGGTCTTCGAGGAATTGTCCGATCATCGAGTACTCCCCTTCGAGAAAAGCAGCTGTAAGGAGGGAGGAATTACTAATATTACTGACCGCATCCTCACGGGAATAAAGGTCAGGTAGGATCTGGCGTGCTTTTTTTGTTTCCATCTCAAATGATGGCACTAACAGGATGAATTTTAATTTACTGGGCAATTTCTTGCGAATAAATGTGACTTTACCGTCCTTGAATTGAGAGGCGACAAATCCCCCGACAAGGGCGGGTGTCGTATTGTCCGGATGCCCCTCGATTTCGGCGGCTAAATGGGCAAGGTCTTTTTTCTTCAACGGTTTCCCATGCATCCGGTTGAGCCCGGCCAATACAGCGACAATCAATGTCGAGCTACTCCCCAAACCTCGGGCAATGGGAATATCACTGACAATATTCAGGCTAAAGCCCGCACCATTTTTTGTAATCCTTGTCGCCTTATAAAACTTGGTGAAGCTAGCCCGGATAAGGGGCATGGCCCCTTGGACTTTATCCTGTCCTTTTTCCGATGTAATCCGGATCTCGGATTCCTCGGTAAAGGAAAAGGTGAATGTGTTATAAAGTTGCAGGGCAATCCCAAGCGTGTCGAACCCCGGGCCTAGATTGGCCGTGGTTGCCGGGACTTTAATATTCAGGGTGCGGGAAGGCATAATTCAAGCGAGTGCAAAGACATACTTTAGCGGATGCGACAGGGCAAGCACATTTTCTCCATTCTGCCTCTTTCTGGAGAAAACTGTGGTCAAATACGTAAAAAGTTACTTTTTACAATCTTTGCAGAAGTTTCACAATGGATAGGCATGGCATCTGCTTACTATTGATCAATAACAAAGCAGTCATCCTATGTATCACACCCGTTCACAAATCATCCACGAAATTAATACGCGCAAGGAAAACAACATTCCTCTCTACGCCCATTATATTAAGAAAAACACTCCAAAGCTCATCACTTCATCGGTTAAGGAATTTGGTGGTTGGAAGGAGGCAGTAATGGCTGCTGGTATCGAGTACGACCATGTGAGAAAATATAAAAATTGGACAAAAGAATCCATTATTGAAGAGATACATACTTTAAGGAATCAAGGTATTGACCTATCATTCCGGTCCATGATGCTTAGTAAACACGCCTCACTGGTCTATGCAGCCATACGCCCTCGGCGATTTGGCTCATGGCGCAAAGCCTTGTTATCAGCGGGTTTGCCCGCGACGGATATCTACCGTTACCGCTCTTGGAACAATGAAGACATCATTTCCGAAATTAAGCGGTTGGCTGAACTAAGTACGGATATGAGCTCGAAAAAAATGGATGAATCTTATAATGCACTGATATCCACTGCCCGCCGCCGTTTTGGCAGTTGGGCATCCGCCTTGGCCAGGGCAGGGGTCGAGTATGAGGCCATCCGTAAAAGGCGACGCTGGTCGAAAGACAAAATCCTCATGGAAATCAAAAGGCTGCATCAATCCGGCCAGAGTTTGTCCAGTCGCTCCATCCGAGAAAATTACCCGTCCCTCTATTCAGCGGCATGTAAAAATAATTTCTTTGGTAGCTGGACCCTCGCGATGGAAGGGTCAAAAATACTCCCTGAAAAGTCCTCTTACTCCCTTTCTTCGCCTCTTACATCGATCGCCCTGGATGCAGCCTAAGAAAGACTGATTCCTCATTTTTAGTTGAATATTTCTTTCATGCTGACCGTCAGGTGTTATGATCCGACCGCTTGATGAGATCATTTATTGCCACTATTATAGTCGTCTTAAGCATGAATCTATCTTCATGGGCCCAAGTCCGTGTGGATATGAGTTTGAACCGGCTCGACTTCCTCCAATACGAAAATGTCACTGCCAAGGTCAAAATCACGAATATGTCTTCCCGCCCCTTGATTTTTGGAGAGGTCGAGGATGACTGGCTGACTTTTCGACTCGAAGACAGTTATGGAAATATCATGCCCGTTAGAAAGAACTATCGGCAGGCTCCCTATATCAAAATAGATCCCAGCGTCGAAGCCGAGCAATCGATTAATCTCACTCCTCTCTACTCATTCCATAACCCCGGCCGCTACAAGGTCCGGGCGATTGTCTCCATCAATGGTAAAACCTTTTCGTCCCTCCCCAAACCCTTGGAAATCAGGGAAGGCAAACTCATCTGGGAAGAGCAGGTCGGCCTGACGACAAAAGATAATCAGGAAGAATTCCGGATTTTCTCCCTGATCCAGTTCCCCCGTGTCGGAGATCCTTTTTTATACCTCCAAGTCCGCGATGAAAATAGCGGCCTTGTTTATACTACCACTAGGCTCGGACCTGTGATTAACCCCTCGAATGCCGTTGCCGAATTCGACAAGCAGTTTAATATCCACATACTTTTCCAGACACATCCAAAGGCCTACGGGTATTATGAAGCCGATAAAGACGGCAGGCAAATCGATACAGCTATCTATACTTCTTATAACTCGAACCCAAAACTCAAAATCGACGCGCAACGTTTGATCGGGGTATTTGGTGGACAACGCCAAGCTGATGAGAACTCGGCCACTCCTCCCGCGCCTCGTTTTATCCCTCCACCACTACCGCCCGGGCCATCTAAAAACTAACGGGGTTTATTTGACCGCCTCGTGGACCGCCACGATCCCGAAGGTTAAATTCCGGTACGTCACCCGGCTGAATCCGCTATTGTTCAGGATTTTAGAAAATTTTTCTTGATCAGGAAATTTCTGGATGGTCGCCCCGAGGTATTCGTAAGCGCTTTTATCCTTACAAAAAAGAGCCGCCAAGACTGGTAAAATTCCCTTCAAATAAATCCAGTAGAATGGACGGAACCACCCATACGGCTGGGAAAACTCCAAGACGAGCAATTTGCCCCCCGGCTTCAATACCCGTGCAATTTGTCTTAGCCCCGTGTCTAGGCACTCAAAATTCCTCACGCCGAAAGCCACCGTTACACAATCAAATGCACCATCCTCGAAGGGCAAAGAAAGTGCATCGGCCTGAATGAACTCCACCCCCGGCAATTTTTCCCGGGCAATTTGAAGCATCGGCTCACAAAAATCAGCCCCGGTGATCCGGCCTTTGAACCCGGGCCTGTCATACACCGCCTTCGCCACATCCCCAGTTCCGGTCGCTAAATCCAAGACCCGACCCTGAGGTGCAAATTGCTCCACTGCCCGGGAAATAACACTGCGCCAGTAGTAATCAAATCCAAAACTCAGGAAATGATTCAGGAAATCGTATGAACGGTGGATTCCGGCGAACATGGCCGAGACTTTTTTTCCTTCTGGCATATCCTGATGAAACTAGCGCAAATTGCTCTCGCGCGCCACGGTGAATTTTCAAGTTGATTTCGAGGCTGATGGTGCTTGTCGACTCCCGCGCAAATTGCTAAGGCTAAAAATATGCACCCAGCCGTTACCCAGCTCCTCATCATCCAGGATAAAGATCGTAAAATCACCCATCTTAAACTCGAACAAACACAAATCCCACTGGAGGAAGGGCAAATTGCCGCCGAACTCAAAGCGAATATGACCTCTTTCGAGGAGCTCAAGACTAAAACCAAGCAAGTCGAGGCTGTCCGCAAAAAGCTCGAGCTCGATGCCCAAAGCAAACGGGATACCGTCGCGAAATTTAAAAGCCAGATGGCACAGACGAAAAAGAACGACGAATACCAAGCTTTTATGCGTGAGATCGATCATAACGAAAAAGATATCGTGGTGATCGAAGACGAGGAACTCACCCTCATGCAGGATTATGAATCCTTGAATGCCCAAATCGTCGAGGAACAAAAACGCGTCAAGGAATACGAGAAACTTGCCGCCACTCAAAAAGAAGACCTCAAGAATAAAGCCACGGTCGTAGATGAAAAACTCAAGGCCTTGCTCGCCGAACGGGCAGAAGACGCGGCTCAAGTCGAAGTTTCCTCCCTCTCCAAATACGAGCGCATCCTCTCCAGTAAAAAAGATGCCGCTGTCGTCCCTATCGTCCATGGCACCACCTGCGGTGGCTGCCACATGAAAATCACCACCACCACCGTTCATGCCTCCAAATCCGAGACGGTCTTGGCCCAGTGCGAGAATTGCGGCCGGATCGTTTACTTTGACGAGTAACCAAACCCGGTAAAAGTAAATGCCCCCCACTCAGAGGGCAAAACGAGCATCCCTGATATTTTGCATGGACCCCATCAAACCATTTGCAACATCCGGATTCTCCCCCTATATTCATCAGTGAAGCACGCACTATCGCGTTCACGGGCCTGAAAGGGCTCGGGGATGAGGAAAGTCCGAACACCGTAGGGCGCCATGCCATGGAGAACACACGGGAACAGGTAGCGAAAGCCGCCTGTGACAGACAGTGCCACAGAAAATAAACCGCCCCGGTGAAAGCTGGGGTAAGGGTGAAAAGGCGGGGTAAGAGCCCACCGCTCCGTTAGTAATAACGGAGGCACGGAAAACCTCATGGGGTGCAAGACCAAATAGGGAGTCAGCCTTGGCGGCCCGCCAAGCAAAAAAGATTCCGGGTACTGGTCGCATTAGATAAATGATAGTGGCCGTTCCAAGGGAAACTGAGGGCGGAACAAAATTCGGCTTACAGGGCTTCACTTGACGCCCGCCCGTCTGAGGGAAATACCTCCGGGCGGGCTCACCTTTTCTTATTCAAAATGCTTCTCATAAATCTTGGAAGTTTTGGGAGCTTCTTACTTTGTATAAATCCACGGCACGGATGAGAGCAATTATCATTTACTGAATTTCACCCAGACTTGACGTGAACGGGGGCCGTCGAACTCACAGAAGTAGATGCCTTGCCATGTCCCGAGCTGGAGCTGGCCTGATTCGACAATAACGTGGGCACTACTTCCGACACAGGCTGCTTTCATGTGGGCGGCGGTATTGCCTTCGGCATGATCATAAGCCTCATCCTTCCAGGGCATCATTTTCTCAAAAAGATACTTCAAGTCATGCTGCACATCTGGGTCGGCATTCTCTTGGATCATGACCCCTGCTGTCGTGTGGGGGATAAAAATGGTGACGATCCCGTCTTCGAGCCCTGCCTTCGAGACCTCCTGTTGCACTAGCCGGGTCATATCGACAAATTGCGTGTGATCAGACGTATTCAGGGAGAGTCGTTTCATAGAAAATGATTTTAAAGGTAAACCCTGTCCATTTTCAAGGTATTCAAGGTCAAAGCTTCATTGCAAGTTGACCCGCCCACGATTATGCTTCCCGTCTATGAAATTACCGGAGATCGCTGTCCCGGGGGAGTCTATCCGTGTATCCCTCCAGCAAAAAATCGATTCAAAGACCAAACCTCCGGGTTCACTCGGAGAGCTCGAACAAATCGCCCTCCGCTTGGGAATGATCCAAGGGACACTTTCACCGCAAATTGCACAACCCTCCATTCTTGTTTTTGCGGGGGACCATGGTGTGAGCGCCAGCGGGGTGAGCCCCTACCCTGTCGAGGTGACACGGCAAATGGTCTTGAATTTCCTCGCCGGTGGTGCGGCGATTAATGCCTTCTGCAATTTGCACAAACTCGCATTCTCTGTCATAGATTGTGGTGTTAAAGGCGGGGAATTCCCCCCTCACCCAAATCTCATCTCTTCCCGCATGGGGGAAGGTACTCGGAATTTCCAGAATGAACCCGCCATGACTTATCCCGAGGCTGAAAAAGCGATTACCCAAGGCATCGAAATCGCCCGGGCGACTGCCGCAAAAGGGGCTAATACCATCGGATTTGGGGAAATGGGCATCGGAAATACATCCAGTAGCTCTGCCATTATGGCCACATTCACCGGTCTGCCACCGGCGGATTGTGTCGGCCGAGGAACGGGTCTCGATTCAGCCGGCATTTCACGTAAAGCTGGGATCATCTCCCTCACCCTCGAACGTATGGCGGCTACTGCCGACCCGGTGGAAATCCTCGCACAAGTCGGCGGTTTCGAGATCGCCCACATGGCCGGAGCCATGATCGGGGCTGCCAGCGCAAATTGCGCGGTGGTCGTGGACGGATTCGTCTCCACGGCGGCCTACCTCGTCGCCTATCATCTGAAACCCGAAATAAAGAACTTCGCTTTTTTCGCCCACTGCTCGGATGAGCGCGGACACCGCAAAATGCTGGAATTCCTCGATGTAACCCCTCTTCTCCAGCTCTCCATGAGACTCGGGGAAGGAACCGGTGCAGCACTGGCGATCCCCCTCCTCCAAGCAGCCTGCGCCTTTACGGAAAAAATGGCTTCATTCGACTCCGCCCATGTGAGCAAAAGCGAAGTAGAAACAACCTCTTGCCACTTAACGGATGAAGAAAACGGGAAGATGCCGATTTTATCTCAGGAGGCGCATCAGACATCATGAAAGACGAACTTAAAATATTCCTTTCGGCGGTCATGTTCTATACCCGGATTCCTGTTCCGTCCTGGGTGGGACACTCGGATGCCCAGCTCAATCAGGCAAGCCGGTATTTCCCCCTGATCGGGTGGATTGTGGGCGTTTGGTGCGCGCTCGTATTCTGGATCGCCGTCCAATTTGTCCCCCAGCAAATCGCTCTTGTCCTGAGTATAGTGGGCGGAATCCTATTGACCGGAGCCTTCCATGAAGACGGATTTACTGACATGTGCGACGGGTTCGGCGGCGGGTGGGAGAAAAGCCAAGTTCTCGGGATCATGAAAGATTCCCGTATCGGTGCCTACGGCGTCATCGCTATTATCCTGATGCTCGGACTGAAGTTTCTTTGTCTGAATGAACTACCCGCCCTATTAATCCCGCTTGTATTAATAGCAGGCCACGCCAGTAGCCGCTTGGTCACAGTCTCACTTTTGATTTCCTTGGATTACGTTCGAGACGATGCCTCGGGTAAGTCAAAGCCCTTAGGGACACACCTGAGCACCGGCAATTTCCTCATCGCCTGTATAGGGGGTCTCCTCCCTTTCCTGCTACTTCCCCATTTTTTTCTTTGGTTATTGATTCCCCTGATCATCTTCCAGCTTTTATTCTCCCGCTACCTTAAACACCGGATAGGAGGCTACACGGGCGACTGCTTGGGGGCATCGCAGCAAATTTCCGAGGTCATCTTTTATCTCGGTGCCGTTATCCTTTTATGACCATCATTCTTATCCGTCATACGCGGGTGAAAGTCGTCCCGGGACTTTGTTACGGCCAGAGCGATATTCCCATCGCTGACACTTTCGAGGAGGAATCCTGCACAATCTTGCGCAAATTGCACGGGTTCGACATTTTAAAGGCGGAAATCATCTCCAGCCCCTTATCCCGCTGCACAAGGCTGGCGGATAAAATATCAGCCCGTTACCGCACAGACTCTCGCCTGATGGAACTCGATTTCGGCGAATGGGAACTCCAAAGCTGGGACTCGGTCGACCGCCAAAAAAGCGATTATTGGATGGAAGATTTCGTCAACCGTCGTTGTCCACAGGGGGAATCTTATTCTGACATGGAAAACAGGGTGCAGGAATTCTTTCATCAATCCTTATCAGGGAAATCCGACCCCGTGATTCTCGTGACCCACTCCGGAGTCATCCGCATCTTCCATGCTTGGGCGAGCGGATGTCCTCTCAAGGATACTTTTAATCTCAAGGTGGAATATGGCGATATTTTCACCATCGAGTCAATAGATGGGCGATTAGGAAAATTCGAGAAGATCAATTAATCCGCATTGAAAGATACATGCCCATTTGAAAAAAAATTAAATTTCTTCAAGTGAAAGAATCAATTCAAAACTCAGACTCGCTCCAGGCTCAATCTGTGAAAGTTCTCCGGGACGTCCGAAGGAGTTGGGCAAATTGCTCCAGGGTTCAATACAGAAATAAGGGCTTTTCGGATCAGGTGCCCAAAGTGCGACATATTGCCGGTTTGAACCAAAACGCCACTGGACTTTGGTTGCAAGGCCACTGGTCTTATCCAGTAAACGCATGAATGGATAAGCAAATTGCGTGAAATAGCGGGTTCCACTGAAATCAGAGGCTATCATCACTTTCCCTCCATTAAAGGGTTCGGACCGATAATCGATCCAATCTTCTGATTTTTGGATTATCTCTGTGCAGTAAGGCATTTCGAGAAGCACATCATTCCTCTGTGACTGACTGGCAAGAGGCACTGACAAGTAAGGATGATAACCAAATGCCATAGGCATTTTCCCTGAAGAAAGGTTCTTCACTTTCACGTTTGTACTAAAGGCCCCATTGGTGACAGAAAAAGTGATTTGTGCCAAAAATTCAAAAGGGTAATCTGCGAGGGTTTCCGCTGTAGATCCGGCTTCCAAGGTCACCGAATCATCCGTTTGAGATACAACTTTAAAAACTTGTTTTCTCAGGAATCCGTGTTGAGGAAGATGGAATAGTTGATTACCCACCTCGTAGGCGTCTTTCTGGCTCTGAGCCATGACCCAACTGGGAAATGGGAAAAGTAGCGGGCTACCCCCCCGGATTTTGGTGGGATAAAGGGCCATTTCCTTAAAATCACGATGTAATACACTGACATCCTTGTGATTCGGTGTGGAGGCTACATAACTCAACCCCCAAGCTCCCATCATCGGAGCAATTTGCGCAACCGCACCCTTTCCGTCGGTAATTTCTATGATATCCGAGCTGAGTTCAGGAATGTGCAATTTGCGCGCCATAAGGATTATTTCCTCTTCTTTTTCATCGCTTGCGGATCCAGCAAAACGGTATAAAGGTATTTAAAACCTTCTAATTTGGCCCGATTGATTTTCTGTCCGATTTTAGCCTCGATAGCCCCGACATAGGGCTGCTCCTCAGCTGTAAATAAAGTCAGGGCATCCCCTTCAGCCTCAGCGCGTCCAGTCCGTCCAATGCGGTGTACATAATCCTCGGGGTTTTCCGGAACACTATAATTGATCACATGGCTAACGCCCGCAACGTCTAGACCACGGGCGGCAATATCCGTGGCGACCAAGACTTCATATTGTCCGCTCTTAAACCCATCGAGGGCTTCCACCCTTTCACGTTGGGAACGATCGGAATGGATCACTGTCACGGTGTGTTCACTCGACCCGAGACGGGCGGCGATCATATCCGCCTCGACCTTGGTCCGCGTAAAGACGATCACACTCTTGTAATCTGTTTTTTCAAGGATTTCCATGAGTAGTTCAAATTTCTGATCCTTGGCCACGGGATAAAGTGCATGGCTGATCGTCTCAGCAGGCCTAAAGGTACGAACCACTTCGATTCGTTTTGGATTATTCAAAATCCATGAAGCCAGACTTTCGATCTCCGGGGGGATCGTGGCCGAGAAAAGTAGTGTTTGGCGTTCCTTAGGCATTTGAGAAACGATACGTTTGACATCAGGAATAAAGCCCATGTCGAGCATACGATCCGCCTCGTCAATGACCAGATGCTGGATTTTATCGAGGAAAAGCTCTTTCTGCTCAAGTAAGTCAAGAAGACGACCAGGGGTAGCCACAACAATGTCCGGTTGATTTTGTAAGGCTTCACGTTGGATCCCATAGCCCACACCGCCGTAAAGGATCGCAATCCTTAGGCCTGTATACAGACTGTATTCCCTGAAAGAGTCTGCCACTTGGAGTGCGAGCTCGCGTGTGGGAGCCAACACGAGGATGCGTGTATGCCCTTGATCGTGATCACCAAGCTTCGTCACCAGTGGTAAGGAAAACGCCCCTGTTTTCCCGGTTCCTGTCTGGGCAGACCCGATCAAGTCGCCCCCTTCTAAAATAAGGGGAATCGCCTGTTCCTGGATCGGAGTAGGTTTGGAGTAACCCTTTTTCTGGGCAGCCTGGAGAACTTTTTCGCTCAGTCCCAGCGCTGCAAATGGTGAATCCCAATCGGTGGCAGGAGGTGGCTCGATAGGTTCAGCAGGGGCTTTGGGAACGACATATTCCTCTGTTTTCGGACGTGGCTTACGCTCGTCCGAATATCTTCCTTCACCCGAACGCCCTGCACCCCCACTCTGGTGACGAGGCCCTGCACTTTTTGAGCCTGATCCACGGGAATGGGAAGACGAAGAGCGTGGTGGCCTGCTGGTCGAGTCAGAACGTTCCACTCCACGGTAGGTAGGCGACGATGTTTTGTCTGATTTTACCGGATGACGTGAATGTCCTTTTGGAGGAGGCTCTACTTTTGAGCGGGTGCCGATTATTACTTCGGCTTTTTGCTTTTCAGTCTTTTTTTTGTCTTTTAACTTACCGAAAATTTTACCAATGATCTTTCTTAACATATGAATACTTTTTCTCTCTTTAGAATCCACTCCACTTCTTGCCGATAATCTTTGCCCGAGTCAACCATTAGCAGAAAAATGAAAAAGCCTGTTTTTTTTGAGATTACGCATAAAACAGGCTTTAACCGATATAATAAATAATTTAGCTATTCAATAAACGAATAAATACCATGTTTTACCTTATAAATATGATTATCCCTTGGATTATTAAGAACTTTACTAATACTCACTCGGAGACTCGCATCATTCATTTTTCCATATTTTTCACAAAGCTCATCAATGATTATATTCACCTTAACATCACCTTTTCCTCTGATACATTCATAGACCAGAGCTCTCATTGAACCCTTACGAATAGAAGGTAAGTATGTGCCTTTAGGACGTCCACGCCCCTTTTTTGATGCCAATAATAATACTGCGCCAATCTGTCCCTCTTCCATACTAAAGAGGGCCTCAAGCTTTTGACGGGCCACTTTCAAGTTTTGTAATAGGGCAATTGCCGTATCTATTTCATCTATAGTGGCATCCTTAAACTCTTGAATGGCATTAGAAACTATTTCTGAGGGAGGGATCATATTCATTAGCCTATTATTCTATATTTTTGGAGTCAAATGAAAAACATGTATATAATTTTTCGTATCTATGGAATTTCTAAATTAATTCTTGCCACTATAATAGGATAAAATCAACAAAAAAAATTATTTTTTTATTAAATTCAGGACCCAAAATAGCTACTATCTCCACATTAAAGCTCCCCCCAAAATCAAATTAATGGGGGAATCCGAATAAATCCTGATTGCAGACTTGCCAAATTCATAAATACCCTTTTTGTTTCAGCTCTATGAGTAACAAGGTATTAGAAGGTAAAAATGGGATCGTTTTTGGTGTCGCTAACAAACGAAGCATTGCCTGGGCAATTGCCCAAGCCTGGCATGAGGCCGGAGCAAAGCTGGCATTCACTTACCAAGGTGAACGGTTAAAAGAAAATGTTGAAGAGCTTGTCGGCACTTTTGGTTCGGACACTCCCATCTATCCTTGTGATGTAACCAGCGACGAGCAAATTGCCCAAGTCTATCAAAATGTCCAAAAGGATTTTGGTAAACTCGACCTCCTCCTGCATAGCGTAGCATTTGCCCCTAAGGAAGCCCTCGAAGGCCAATTTATCAATACTACTCGGGATGCCTATCTCACAGCCCATAATATTAGTGCTTATTCCCTCATTGGTGTTACCCGCGGCGCCCTCCCCTTGATGACCGATGGTGGCAGCGTGGTCACAATGACCTATTATGGTTCAGTCAAAGTCGTCCCTCATTATAATGTCATGGGTGTAGCTAAAGCTTCCCTTGAAGCAACTACACGTTATCTGGCCTATGATTTGGGCCCACAAAAAATCCGGGTTAACGCCATCAGTGCAGGCCCGATGAATACACTGGCCGCCCGTGGCATCAGTGGATTCACACACATGCTGAAGCATTACGAAGAGCATTCACCCCTCAAGAGAAATGTAGACCCTTCAGAGCTCGGGGCGACGGCGACATTTTTGGCCAGTCCGGGCGCAGCAGCCATTACCGGTCAAGTGCTCTATGTGGACTGTGGTTATGAAATTATGGGCATGTAATCCTGTCCTACCTGAGTAACACAAATTCTCACCGTTGTATTTTTCAGTCAAATGCAACGGTTTTTTGTTTTTTTGAACCTTTCACCTTTTCATTTGCCCATTTGCCATGAGTGTGTAATTTAAGATTTTTAGCAAGAGCATGTTACGTTACTACCCATTTAGAATAAACCGTTTCATTGGGAAAACAGATTCAATCCTCAGAATCTGTTTGTATTTCTATTTAGGCATTACTCTTTTCGCACAGACCCCTCCACCCGCTGGAGTGAGCGAAAAGCTAGAGATTAAATTTCCCCTCACCTACATAGAAAAAACCGATGGTAAGGTATCCATCCAAGAGACCACGCTGACGATTACTCCCATCCCCACTAACCCTACGGAAGGTCCCAAAATCACCTTTAACTCCGAAACACCGGGGGAAGCCCAACATCTTGCAATCCTCCCTCACCTACAAGTAGCATCCCTCCAATCGGCCTTTGTTATCGAGTCTCCGTGGTCGAGTATCGATTTTTCCATCAATACGGCAGAGTCCGCTGATTATTCAGGCTCCACAGCCACTCTGGGGGTGGCCATGATCGCCGCCGCTCACCGTAAACCTTGGCCGGAAAAAACGGCTATCTTGGCCGAGCTCCGTCCGGACACATCCCTATCCCCTATTCCACAGCTTAAATTGATGGCAGAGAAACTGGCTGATTACGGCATTAAAAAAATCGTCACCGCCCCCGATGTCCATCCCGATTCAGGATATAAAAACGCCGAGGAATTCTCAATGTGGTGTCAGTCAAAGGGCATTAAATACATTCCTGCCCGTCACCTCAGGGATGCAACCAGGCTGGCGTATGACCTAGATACCACAAATCTGAAGGTCGATGCATTCTCCGAGACTATGGTCACAAACCTTACCCAAACAATTGAACGTGAAAGCAAATTGCGGAAAGAAAAAAGTGCCTCTATCGATCCAACAGTCAAACTCAAAGGGGTTCGCAAAGCCAAAGGAGGACTGAATCCTGATAGCCTCATGGAAGATGCAGCCAAATATAAGGCGCGGGCTGAAGAAGCTTCTCAGAAAAACGAATGGATAAAAGCCAATGAACTTTTCCTTAAGGCCCACTTGAATATTCAAATGGCCAAGTCCATCGCCGGTTCCACTCCAGAAACCGATACAGACCGCCTTTTGGTGGCCGCACAAAGCACCCGTAACCAACTCAACAATCTCCTTTTCGAAATCCCCGACAGGGATCCCCAGCTCAATAATGTACTCCGCTGGACCCTCTTGGAAGAATACCTTAATGACCTTTATTCCGGGGTGGAAACGTCAGAAAACATTCTCTCAAAAACAAGGAATTATCCACAGGACTCAAAGCTCCCGTCCGCGGCCCGTGAAGATCTCGATATTATCCAGACATCGGTTAAATCCGCCATCGCTGAAGAACCCACCCCCTTGGTTTTAATGACGGGCATAGCCCAGATGGATAAAACATTACCCTATGCCCTGAATGGCCGCCAGATTTTTGCACAAGTATCCCCTGCCCTTGAAGGATATGCCGAACTCCTCGCTCGGGATCTTTTAGATATTTCACCGCAAGCGCGGGATAACCTCATCAGTGACTGGCTTTTTGTCTTCACCTTAAACCGGTGGTCTGAAAAAGCCGCAAAAACCTATTATTCAAAATATTATTCCGACCGTCGTGTCAGGCTCGCGGAAGAAAATCTGCAAGGCAACCAGTTTTCCCTTGGTGGCGGTTACATGCCACCCATTCCCAAACCCAAACCCCTGCCGGTTGACAATATTTCATATGAGTTCCAAATCTTTTATGATCTCGGGAACATTTCGCGACTGGGTTTTTTAAGGGAAATGTACGGCATCGAAGATATCTCATGGGCACCTTCTAAATTCACCTACTCCATTGATAATCCTAAGATGCTTAATGAAGCACTGGAACAAGCCGAACCAATCGCACGGTTTGCACTGAATAAAATCGCTGATAAACCGCTTAACTTAACCCCTCTTATTTATCTCTATGAAAAGTCTAAGGCCCTTTCTAAAGAACCCGAAGCTGAATTCAAAATCCAGTCGCTGATGGGATTCTGGAGGGTTAGCCTCATGGCCATGACCCTCAAAATGATGACTTTTGAAAACCTTTCCGAGGACCAGAAAAGTCCTGTGGCACCGGCTTTACCGAACCCCTCAGCCCTCCCTGTCCCATCCGAATTATAACCATGGCGTCAAATCAAAAAAAATTAAAGTGGTACTGGAAACTCAGCCTGATCGGCCTCGTCTGTCTGGCCCTGCTGACCTTCTTGGGGATCGTCATTACTTTCCAGTTCCTCAAACCATACAAGGACAAAGCCGCGGAGTATGACTTGACCAAACTCAAGGACATGCCGACGACGACAACTATTTACGACCGCAATAATTTGATTATCGGCCAGATATTCACAGAAGACCGTGTCATCCTCACTGAAAAGGATATCCCCCAAAACATGATCAAAGCTCTCCGCGGGGCTGAAGATAAAAGGTTTTATGATCACCCGGGAATCGATATATGGGGAATCGCGCGTGCAGCCTACTCGAACCTGAAAGGGGGTTCCAAACAAGGCGGCAGCACTCTGACCCAGCAGTTAGCTAAAAATGTCATTGGTGATTCACGCCGCACAATGGAAAGGAAATTCACTGAACTTTTCCTTGCATTTAGGATAGAGCACCATTTCACCAAAGACGAAATCATGACCCTTTACCTGAATCGTGTTTATTTCGGGAATGGATATTTCGGCCTTGAAGCGGCTTCAAATGGCTATTTCGGAAAACCCGCTTCCAAACTAACCATTTCAGAGTCTGCTTTTCTTGCCGGCATGGTGCGGGCACCCAGCACATACTCGCCCTATACCAATTTTGAAAAAGTCCAGCACCGCCGTAATTTGGTTCTGGCCGGAATGCTCGACGAAGGAATCATTACCTCGGACGAATATACCGATGCCGTCGCCGAAAATATCCGCATTATTCGCCGGAAGGTACGCGGGATCACCAGCCATTTCGCGACTTTTGTCATCCAGGAGTTACAAGGTATCCTGAATTTTGAAGATGCTGAATCCGCCCCGAAAGGCCTTTCCATCTACACGACTTTGGACTATCGGTTGCAGAAAAAAGCTGAAAAACTATTGAACGATCAGATAGGCGATATCCAAAGGAAAGATGCCCGAAAAAAGAAAGCTCCTGTTGATTTTGAAGGAAGTATCGTAGTCGCCGATAAAACTGGTGGTATTGTCATTTACTGTGCCGGGATAGACTTCCGCAAAAACCAGTTCGATCACATCAGACAATCCCATCGGGAAAGCAACTATCTGTTGAGCCCCTTTATACTGGGGATATCTTTTTCACGCTTGGGCATTAATCCCGCTTTTCTTTTGGATGGGTCGTATTTCAGTCTCGAGGATATGCGCCAAAAGGATATCCCTCTGACCCGCGCACGTTCACGTTTTGGTAACCCTCTCATCATTACGCAAGATGCCTTGGAAATGGAGAACAGATCCATTATTCGCCGTGTGGCTGCAAATGTCGGTGCCGATTATTTTAACCGCTGGTTACAGGACGCAAAAATCGCTGTTTCAAAAGAAGATCAGAAAAAATTCTTTAACGAAATCTCTTCCCCTACCATATTCGAACTATTACCGCTCTACGGTTCACTCATTAATAATGGACGTCTGATGCCCGTTCATGTCATTGATCGGATCGAAAATGCATCCTCCCAAGCAATTTACGAATACAAAGCCCCAAAACCCAAACAAATTTTACCAGCGACTGACTCCACTCAACTAGGACTCATGATGATGGCTTCATCACTTTATAATAATCAACCTTCCCCTGGTCAAAAGTCGTCCACCACCAAGGGCTCCCCCTATAATAAATACAGCTCGTTTTCTAATGGAAATCTGGATTCATGGACGTTCGGATATTCGGCAGATTATGTACTTGCCACATGGCTGGGATCCATAAATAACCAACCACTTGGAGAAACAGAAGAAGCCCGCACAAAAAGCCTTCCACTCTGGAATGAAGTCGCCGAGCTAGTCCATTCTAAAGACAAAAAAGCTTCCTTACCCCATTCTGATAAAGGTTTTGTCAAAGTCGAAATAGACCGTTTCGACGGGAAAGTGGAGGGATTCGGTTATCTCGCTCCTGATAAAGACAATACATTTGTTTATCTCACAGAGTCCCAATTAAAAAATTTCAATCAGGGCAGGAACCGTACAGCCATGATTCCTCAGGAAAGTATTCTCTGGTTTCAAACAATCTTGGGGGAACGTGCAAATTCCCAAATCCGTCCGAGAAATTCTGAAAATGCCGGGCGCCATCCTTCAGCCAGGGAAATCCCCACCAATCCTGAGTACATCGTGCCCGGAATCCGCGGGGATATTATTTCTTCCGATGGGATCGTGCTGGCCACAGACCGCAAGGTACAGAGTCTTGTCCTGCCTTGGCCACCCCTCGATGAGGCTAAAGACGAAAAAGCAGCCATCCGCTGGGTTGACGAGAGAATAAAAGGAGCGGAAACTTTCTTTAAACGTAAATCCGAGATTACCGATGATGAACTCAAAATGTTATACCGTTATCGGAGATATCATCCCATCAGTGTATTCAATGAACTTTCTGAAAATGAAGTTTCAAAATTCCTCAATACCCAAGATGCGTTGAAAGATTTTTCGCTCCAAGGCCTTCCTAAACGTGTTTATCCGCAAAACTCTGCTCTGGCCCATAGCATTGGTTATATTGGCCGTACACAAAGGAGGGGAAACAAAAAGTACCAAGCCAATGAAGTCCTTTTCGACACGTATGACGGTAAGACTGGTGTCGAACAACTCTTTGACACCGACCTGACCGGAAAGTCCGGACAAGTAATTATTAATACTACCCCGGAAGGTTTTACAGAATCACACTTACTTCTCCAATCACCGGGCATTGGCAATAACGTACGTTTAACGATTAATATGCAATGGCAAAATGCCATGGAAGAGGCCCTGTCTAAAATCAAACAAGGTGCGGGAGTCATCATTGATATTAAAACCGGCGAGATCGTGGCGATGGCCTCCTACCCGGCTTATAACCCAAATGATTTTGTCCCATCAGTCCCCGCCGAGCTTTGGCAGGAACTTTCGTTGAACTCGGACAGGCCCTTACTCAATAAGGCATTCCAAGAACATTACCCTCCCGGATCAGTTTTTAAAATCGTCACGACACTCGCTGCGATGAAACAGGGAGTCTTCGATCCTGATTATTCGTTAAAAGTCAATGGGGGCTATAATGCAGGGGGAGTTTACTTCACATTCAAGAGGGAATTTGGCGATTATAATTTCTTGGAGGCAGTGACATATTCCATGAATGCCTATTTTATGGATATGGGAGCACGCACAGGCAGGGATTCTTATGTCAAATCCGCTCAAGAACTCGGGATCGGTAAAAAAACCGGTATCGACCTGCCCAATGAAATCCCGGGGTTTATGCCCACACCCGATTATGTCCTTAAGAAGCATAAAAGGATCATGGGACCGGGAGACATGGCCAATACCTCAATCGGACAAGGTGATGTCCTGACTACCCCCTTACAAATTGCTTGGATCACCTCAGCTGTTGCTAACCGTGGACACTTTTATGAGCCGCACATTGTCCGCGCAGTGGAAACTCAGGATGGTTCGATCGTCAGGAACTTTACCCCCAAGCAAGTGAAGACTTTCGATATTCATGAAGTGGAATGGGATTCCCTGCACGAAGGCATGAAAAACGCTGTAAAGGAAGGAACCGCTAAAAAGCTAAATTTCAAAGAAGTCTCGGTGGCAGCAAAAACCGGTACAGCCCAGATCGGCACAAAAACAAGGAAACGGTATGCCGCTTGGATCACAGGTTTCTTCCCTGCGGATAACCCCAAGTATTCATTTTGTTTTCTATACATTGGTCAGTGGGATGAATTGATTACCGGCGGTAAAAATGCAGGGCAAATCGCCAAGGACACGCTGCAGAAGTATTTTTCTGTCGCACAACCTATCACCCCCGATCAGGAAAATATTCCTGATGAAGCTATCGACGGACTGGAACCCCCGACAGACCCGACACAACTATCCCCGGGTGAAGAACTCATGCTCCGCCAAAACAACCCGGACGCCAGTGACACTAATACGGCCCCTGTGGAAGTGGTCCCGAATCCCGAAGAAACAATCACTCCCCCTGACACCCAACCTGTCCCACAAGAGCCGGCCCCAGCCCAGCCCCCCCCCGTAGCAGAGTCAGAGAGCGCTCCGTCGATAAACCCCGACAAGATCGAAGTAATCTCGGTGCCCGAAACAAAATCAGCCCCTTCAGAAACAAAAAAGAATAAATCCAAAAAGGAAGAAGAAAGAATTTACGATATTACTCCGCCTTCTTTGAGATAACCAAATGGACCTGCTTCTGAAAGTCATCAAAATATTTTTGAGTTAACTGGTCAAAGACAATATTCTTCTTTACCACTTCCATAGCCTTGAAGGCTGTATCATTTTGACCTGCCTCCAAACAATCGGAAACAAATCCCGACATCAAATCCAAGACCGAGCCGGATTCTCTTTTGAACTGCCCCACAGCCTTTTCAAATTCTTTTAATGCTCCTGCCTCGTCTTTTTTCCTTAATTTTGCAGCAAGCTGGTCATTGATTAATTTTAAACTCATATCATGCCTGGCCCCTGACTGCCTTCTAATAATCGATTTCCTCAAAATGTTTGCCTCCGGGCTCTTACCGGTTTTTTCCAGTAACTCGATCAACTTCATTTGTGTCTCGAACTGCAAATCACTGCTGGACACAAATTGGGCAATCATTGACCTGAGGTGTTTCTCATAAACATCCGCTTGCCCTTGTGAATACTCAAGGATCACTGCTTTTAACTTCCATGCTTCATCATTCCTGCGCTCTGTATCGATCGCCTGATCCAAGAAATTTACCGCCTGATTAATATCAGAGGGGTCTTCGAGGTATAATTGAGCGACCTGGAGTAATTTATCAGACTTTAAATACGGGGCTTGTTTCCGGATAGAACGCCCCATTAACTCTAACTCATGATCCGATATCTGCTGGCGTGTCTGTGGGTGGATGGAATAACCTGTCGTAAAGTTATCGTAGGTAAATCGTCCAACATCCATATCCCATCCGGAGGCTCCCCTAAGGTAACCAAACCAGGCATGTCCCCCACGCCTTCCCGTCCCCTCAAAATAGAGGCTCGGGATCCCATAGGACCGGGCCACTTCGACAGCATAATAAGCCTGGTCAACACAGATCCCCCCTTTGTCCTTGATATCTTGGAGTCGGTAAGACGGGTACGGCCAGTCAAGTTTCATTTGGTTCAGCCTATTTTGATCATAGACAATCGAAAAATAGACCTCTCCCAATGTCGATTTATTCACCCTGACTTTTTGATGAATCCATTTCCACTCAGAAGCGGGTAATTGGCTATCCACGATAAATACAAGCTCATCCGTGCGCAATTTGCTCAAGTCGTTTTTTAGCTGGTTTTTTTTGCTCGCCTCCGCCAGTAAATGGAATCTCTGGGGCACAGACAGGTCGTTCTTTGGAATCACCTCCGCTTTAACTTGAAAATGATAAGCATTGGTCCTCGGAGAGTCCCACACGAGTGCGAATGCACTGGCTAATGCAGGAAATTCATCAAATTCCTTTTGATCCGCCTTCATGATAGAAACCAATATCAAAAGGGCCTCATCAGGACGGTCATCAGTGGAAAGTTCACCCAAAAAATCGAGGGCCAAGTCAGGGTTTGTGATCAAGACATTCCAATCAGCGGGTTCAATTTGCCTATCGATCACGGGATTCGCCTGCACCATTTGTTTTATCTTCGCCCAGCGGTATAAATCAAATACTTCATTCCATTCTTTTCTGGAGACACCGCCTGCCTGGATATTTGCCTTTAACCAACCCCTTGTTTCACTCATAAAAGAATTCAATTCCTCTGGTGTTGCCCGGGCAACTTGCTCGGAGTAAACGGTTTTGGAACGGGCATTCCAGTCTTTAATCTCTGGTAATGGCGTAATTTGGGAAAAAGAAAGGGTTGCGCAGAAGCAAACCCCAAAAAATGAAATGACCCGACAAAACATTGCCACATTACCGGGGAAAATTACTTTTGACTTGTGGCGTGGTTGCTTCATTAATTTATGCCATATTCTATGGTGTCCAAGGTCGATTTGCAACTCCACTCCTGTTATTCTAACAAGCCCGATGGCTGGATCCTCCGCCGTATCGGTGTCCCAGAGAGTTATACCCGCCCGGTTGAGCTCTATGAAAAACTCAAGGTAGCCGGAATGGATTTTGTCACCATTACCGACCGCAACCGGATTGAGGGTTGTCTCGAAATCGCCCATCTTTCGGGCGTTTTCATCAGCGAACAAGCCACCACCTACCTGCCAGACGGATGCAAAGTCCATATCTTGGTCTGGAATATTACCGAAAAACAACATTCTGAAATCCAAGCCCTGCGGAATAATATTTTTAATTTTGTAGAATACCTCAATGCGGGACAAATCGCCCATGCCGTTTCCCATCCCCTTGTGAGTGTCAATGACCGGATGACACCCGATAATTTTGAAAAACTCCTCCTCCTGTTCAGGACGTTTGAGGCAATCAACGGCACACGCAGTGAATTAAGCGGATTTATTCTCCAAAAAACCCTTGAATCCCTCACACAGGAGAAAATTGGTGATCTGGAAAAAAAGCATGGATTCAAATCTCCATTACCCGAACCCTGGAGAAAATCACTTTGTGCAGGTTCCGATGACCACAGTGGACTCATTCCTGCACGGGCCTACACGAGCTGCCCAAAATCAAATAGTCCTGAAGAATTCCTCAAACACGTCATGAATGGACATTCCCAGCCTTGTGGTGCACCGGGTACATCCATGCTCCTGTCCCATAGCCTCTACACGACCGCCTATAAATTTTACGAGGACAGGATCTCGAAGAGCTCTAAAGGCGCAGCCTCCACTTCCCACTTGGTAGGATTGATGTTTTCAAAATTCCTTTCAGGTAATAACCCCACTCGTTTTTCATTAACCGAAAAAATCGGTATAGGTTTCGATTGGTTTACCTCAAAAATCGGGGGGGGAGGCGGGTCTGCTTATGAAATATCCATCGCTAGTGAATTAAATGAGATTTTTGGGAGGCCGGACTTTCAAAAAAACCTCGATATCGCTATCAGAAGTGAAAAGGAAGTCGAACGCCAGGCATTCCAAGTAGCCACTCATTTATCCAATCAACTCGGATATCTCTTTTTCAAAAAGTTTATCGATAAGGTAAATTCAGGAAACTTCATCGACAGCTGGCAAGCTTTGACGGCTATTGTCCCGCTCGGAGCCCTCCTTGCCCCTTATATTGTTTCCATCCGTGAACAACACAAAGACCTCCCTGCTCAACGCACCATCGCAAAGGCTTTTCTTAAGGAGATTCCCGAACCATTGCGCAATTTGCGGCGTGCTTGGTTCACGGACACGATTGAAGATGTCAACGGGGTAGCCACAACAATCCGGACCATGACAAAACAGGCAGTCGCCCATGGCTGCGACTTAGAAGTCATCACTTCCCGCATGGAGCTGGCTTTTCAGGATATCCCGATTAAAAACTTCACACCGGTCGGGGAATTTGAGATCCCCGAGTATGAGCTCCAAAAGCTGAGTTTCCCTCCTGTCCTCAATGTGGCTGATTACTGTGAACAAAGGGGGTTTACGGAATTAATTATTAGTACCCCAGGCCCCATCGGGGTATCGGCCTTATTGGCAGCCAAACTCCTCGGACTGCGGACAGCAGGCATTTACCACACGGACTTTCCCCAATACGTCAAAATCCTCAGTGATGATGACGTGGGGATGGAGTCCCTTTGTTGGCAATATATGTATTGGTTCTATGACCAGATGGATGTGGTTTGGGTGAATTCCGCCCATTACCGTGACCAATGGATTAAAAGAGGAATCAACCCCGATAAAATCAAGATATTCCCACGGGGTATCGATACTGAGGCTTATCACCCCCGTCGACGTAAAACAAATTTCTGGGAAAAATACGGGATCAAGGGGAAAACTGTTTTCCTCTACGTCGGTCGTGTCTCTAAGGAGAAGAATATTGACGTGCTTATGGCCGCTTTTGAGCAACTTGCCGCACACCACGGGCAAATTGCTCTAGCAGTGGTCGGGGATGGCCCTTATCAACGGGAGTTAAAACAAAGATATCCTGCTGTTGTATTTACAGGATACTTCAGCGGTGAAACCCTCTGGGAAGCCTACGCTTCATCCGATGCATTTGTCTTTCCCAGTACGACAGACACTTTCGGTAATGTAATCCTCGAAGCCCAAGCCTCGGGACTGCCCACTATCGTCTCCGACATCGGAGGCCCTATGGAACTCGTCGAAGAAGGCGTGAATGGATTTGTCACCCGCGCTTTTGACGCGACACAAATTGCGCAGAAAATGAAACAAATGGCCCAAGACAAGGAATCCCTCCTGAAAATGTCCGCCAACGCACGTGCGAATGTCGAGCAGCGGTCTTGGTCCACAGCCTTTACGCGTTTTTGGGAGACGACACTTTAGTCACGTACATTCTCAAGCAAAAGCTGATTTGCTGTTTTACGGATCAAATCAAAGTGTTTATCCCTGCAATAAAGAAGACAATGACTTTCTATTGCCACAGTCGCAATAAGAATATCATCTCTGGGAATGGTCAGACCATTTTGGCGTAATTTCTTTTCAAGCCTTCCTGCCTTCCCCCACCAATCGGGTTTAAATTCTATACGTAGACAGACATCAAATGTTTCTATGATAAAATCCTCTTCTGTCCCGCGAGCACCAGAGAGAAGCTCCATAAAAACAGGACAAGTAAAAGCAGCTTGATCAGTTTTAATTAATATAGCTACTTTGGATTTTATGTTTTTCATCCCGCCTTTTCTGAAAAACTCAATCCAAACTGAAGTGTCAATGAGTATCATAATACGAGGCGACTTCTAGCTCTTCATTGCTTTGGGAATAGTCAGAGTTTCCTGAAAGCACTTTTTCAATAATCTTCTGCTTTTTATTTTCCCTGATATACTCTCTTAAAGCAAATGATAATGCGGGAGACTTCTTTTTTTCACCGGTTATTCTTTGAATTGCACGCAAATCAGATGCATCAATTTCAACTGTAATTCTCATCATATAAGATTAAAATTTGACGCAATTAATGTCAAATGATTTTTAAATCTCGAAATTCACCCCACCCAAGAAATCCGCTCCAAGGCTCTCAACCCGGTGAACCACATCTGCAACCGTGTAATTATCAAGGATATTGGAAAGGGAATTACGGACATCGAGCATCAGGAGCCTCAGACCACAGCTTTTTTCGTCAGGGCAGTTACATTTTTCGTAGGAAGTCTGGCTGACACATAAAACAGGCGCTAGAGGGCCATCCATTAGGCGGATAATATGCCCCACCCGGATTTCAGTTAGTTTCTTATCGAGAGTATACCCGCCTTTGACCCCACGCCGACTGGTCAGGTAACCAGCATTTTTTAAGGCCAAAAGGATTTGTTCAAGGAATTTTAAAGGGATTTTTTCCACCTTGGAGATCCCCCGCACATTAAAACTCCCCTGCTCACGGTGGCAACCCATGTGGATCAATGCCCTCAATGCATATTCACTTTTTTTAGAAACTCTCATATTGTGTGATATCCGTACCATAGCAGGAGTAGCTTTCTTGATAAGGAAAAACTCATCCTGCCGCCCAATCGTATGATCAATACACAGGCCACCACTATTATACCTGAAGCACGATTTCCTATTGATCATGTCAATAATATTGACTTAATTAGTCAGAGTCTCGGCTTTTAGCATAATGTTATTCAATATCCCCAAATCCCCTAAAACCCTTATCCTCATTCCCGCTTATAATGAAGAAGAGCGGATAGGGGAAATGCTGGAGCGTTATCTCAGTTTTTTTTCTTCCATTACCGGTTTTCAGATTGAATTCATGGTAATTCTCAACGGGTGTCGAGACAGGACAAAAAATATTGTACAGGGATTTCAAATAACAAATCCTCATCTTAAACTCTCTGAATTCAATGATCCTATTGGTAAGGGGGGAGCACTCATTGAGGGGTTAAAAGGTTATAAAGATTATGATCTTATTGGTTTTGTCGATGCAGATGGCTCTACCCCTCCCGAGGCTTTTGCCGAACTCCTCCACCAAATAAAAGATTTTGACGCTGTTATAGCCTCTCGATGGATCGAGGGAGCCAAGGTCATCCATTTGCAAACCCCAATCCGCCGTTTTGCCAGCCGTTGTTTCCACTTAATTGTGGACACATTGTTTCTGATGGATATCCACGACACACAATGTGGAGCCAAGGTCATCCGCACAAATTGCGTGGACAAAATCATGGATGAACTCGTCGTGGCTGACATGGCCTTCGATGTAAACCTCCTCTACTGTCTCCATAGAATCAAAGCCCGGATCAAGGAATTCCCCACCACTTGGGAGGACAAAGGAGGATCAAAAGTCCGTATCTTCAAGACATCAACCATGATGCTTCTATCCATCATCCGACTCCGCTGGATTTATTCACCCCTTGCATTCCTCCGCCCATTCTTTATGCCTATGGAAACCAAATTTTACTTCTGGATAAAGAAACTGTAACCATATACATCTATTCTATGAAGAGCATAAAAGTCTTTCTTATTCTGATTATATTTTCAATTGCAATAAATGCTCAAGAAAAAGAAAATAAACATCCTGTGGAAGATAGTAGCCTAACAATTACGCTTTCGGATAACTCGACTGTAAAAGGTGAAATCGTCAGGATAGAAAATATTGATAAGGATAAAGTATCATTTGTATCAATCATACTCAGAAATGCTGATATGATCACTGGCAACCCGGATTTTAAAGAATTCAAAATCGATAGTTTGATAGGTGTCAAAAATATTCCTGTTTCTAAAATCAAAACGATTAATTCAAACCACTACAATGAGGACTTCTTTACTGGAATAAAATGGTAATTTTAAATCTAAATCAGGTATTAAGCCAGAATCTTGAACTTCTATTATGAGGAAAGATTGCCGGCTACAATGCCCATCATCAAGCATTCTGGGGAATTCAAGATGATTGTCTGGTATTTTATAATGTTGATCGGGTTACCTCGACAAAATTTACTGAATACAAAATTATAAATGGCATGCTCATTTTGGAAGGAAAGAATTACACAATCATGTTCATACGCTTAAACAGATTGTACAGCCTTAATGAATCAATCAGAACCATTTAATATGCCCTTTGTCAAAACTATCTGGCACTACAAAAAGCCTTACATATTAGTAATGAATAGTTTATAATATGATATTCGTTTAAAATATATTTATTATGCAAAAGTTTTTTAATCTGGTTATAGCAAAACTAAACAAGACTTATTTTTTACATTTCGTACTCCGAACTTTAAAAATTAAAGATATTCTTAATTTCATCCTGTTACACTGCCCTATTAAGTGGAGGATACATAAAAAACAATTTGTCTATATATACACATTGGAATCATTTTATACCGCACATGAAATCTTTAACCTGAATACCTATCCACTACCAGTTGGTACAATCATTAATACCATTCTTGATTTAGGATGTAATGAAGGTTTATTCTGTTGTTTTGCCACATCTTACTCTACTGAGCAACTCACCGGTCTTGCAATTGATGGAAATGCCAGCCTGAAGGATAGGATAGAAAAGAACTTTAAGGCCAATAATATTTCGGCAGTAAAGTTTATTCCAGGAATTATTGGTTCTCCTGATAAAAAAGGCCAGATAGGTGACTTTTTCATCAGCCCTTATCATACATCTTCATCTGTCAGGTCTGTCCATGACACTAGCAAGCCCGGAAAAGGAAGGTTTAAAAGAATACAGTCTTCCTATCTGAATGTTCTAGAGTTATGGAAAAGAGAAATGGGCACAAAAAGCATAGATTTATTAAAAATTGATATAGAAGGAACTGAAAATGAATTTTTGAAGAATGAAAATGATATACTTGCGATAACGAATATGATTGTTTGCGAAGTACATTCATATCTCGTGGACAATCAAGAAACACGACAATTGATTCAAAATGCAGGGTTTAAAATTATCATCGACTTTGACAACGATCCGCAAACATCCATCATCATTGCACAACGTAAAAGATAACAAATGAAAATAGGGGCTTATTTCTTTTATCTTACCTTCACGGAAAGCCGTATACTAGAAAGTCCATCCAGTGAAAACGGGGAAGACGATATCTATTCATTCTATTACCTTGCGAGTAGACTAAAGGAAATGGGGCATGAGATAAAACTAATTAAAGATGATGAGATTGAAGGCTTTGACGCTCTATTCTTTTACGATACGCCACCACTTTTTTCTAGAATCTATAGAAAGTTGTACAGAAGGCAGGACATTCCTGCTTATCTTTTTATCAATGAAAATCCAGCTGTAAAACCTCTGAACTGGATGACAATCATACATCGCCCCTTCAAAAAAGTATTCTTATGGAATAAAGACTGGGTGAATAACAAAAAATATTTTTATTGGTGTCATTCCTTTAAACCCAGAGAAATTATTAATCCTATTCCGTTTGAAAAGAAAAAACTCACTTGTATTATCAATCATCAAAAATACAGTCCTCATCCTTACGAACTCTTTTCTGAAAGAACTCGAGCTGTTCGATGGTTTGAGCAAAACGAACCTAATGACTTCGAACTCTGGGGTGACAGATGGGATCGGATTTATTTTAGAGGAATTCTTTCTCCTCTAAATCCAAAGTTAAGAGTATTTTACCGAGATCACCTTAATTTTATGAAAGTAAAATCTTTTCCATCATGGAAAGGGAGAGCTCCAGAAAAATATACCGTACTCAGAGAACATAGGTTTTGTATTTGCATGGAAAACGCCGATTTTCCGTGGTATGTGACTGAAAAAATGTATGATGCCATTTATTGTGGCTGTGTGCCCGTTTTCAAAGGGTGTAAGGAAGTCTATGACTTTTTTCCAAAGGAAGTCTTTTGGAATTTAGATGAATTTAATGGATACGGCGATTTGTATGACCAAATGAAAAAATACACTGCCCAAGATTATCTCTCATTTTTAGAATCTGCCCAAACCTTTCTACACAGTCAAAAAATCAAATTACGCGACCCTGAAAGCTTTGTCACAATATTTAATGAACATATCCTATCGGAATCAAAGATATGAAGTTACCTTTCTTTATTAAAAAATCTGAAGTTATATTAATAGGCACTGCACTTACATTATCTATTTTCTTTTTTATTCAAGTACTGATTCCAGGCAGGATTATTATTAATGATGATATGATATCAGCTACATATCTCATTTCAGATTACTACTCCAATCATACAAACTCTTGGTTTCCGCTATCTTTTGGAGGATTCGATTTAAGGATATTATTCTATTCTTTTAATCCTTTTGTAATCATTTCTAAAATTATTCCATCAACATCTGCTATCGGTGTTATACTCATATTCTATTTTACTCTATCATTTTTAGCTCTCTTTAGCTTCTGTAGGTTATTAAAGTTATCCATTCAAGCAAGTCTTCTCAGTACAGTTATATGGACCTGTAATTCGTGGTATATATTTTTGGGGGCTCAAACAGGATTCTTCTTTGCTGTTTCATGGATACCCGTCATTTTCTGGACATTGGAGAGACTGCTCCAGAAAGCATCGGTCAAAAATCTCCTGATTTGGGGTATTTGCCTCGGGCTGTTTCTGCTCCAGACCCATTTCCAAACTATTTATTATACGGCTCTCCTGTGTGTACCATACACCCTGCTTAGACTCTGGATGTTGTGGAAAGATTCCGCCACCGAAAAATTTTCGGCTCCAGAATTTCCTTCACGCACTCTGATCGCTTTGGCCGTCGGTGGAGTTCTCGCCCTCCTTATCGCCTCCCCTCAATTAGCTGCATCTTATCAACTCAAAGAGACAACTTCCCGCGGCACAGGAATGACTTATGAGGAATCCTCATTCTACGGCTCTCTCCCCCCCGAAGAACTCATCGGTTACTATCTACCCGGTGTCTTCGGAGATTGGACAAATTCCCGTGAATTTTTTGAGAAACCCAACCTTATTGCCCCCCATTATTGGGGTCGGATGAACCTCCGACTGGGAACCGATCACATGGGAATCATCGCTTTCTTACTGGCTGCTGTCGGATTTTGGTGGGCTCGGAAAAACCGTCTCGTGCTCCTTTTTGGTATTCTTTCGGTGATCCTGACATTGACCGCCTTTGGAAAATATTTTTTTCTTCACTGGATTTTCTTTGAAATCATTCCTCTCTATTCCTCATTTCGTGCCCCTGCGCGATTCATGGTCTTCGTGACTTTCTTCATCGCCATCCTAGCCGGATTTGGTCTGGATGCGATCGCTAAAGCCTCACGGGAGGAACTCAAAAAGCAATTCACTCTCATCACGGGGATAGCCGTATCACTTCTATCCATCGCCTTGTTATTCTTTGGATTTGTCTATGTAAGCGATACATACTTTGCTAAAGCACCAAACTTTAAGGGCATCTTTGACGAGATAACCCTGATGCAAATTGCACCATCTCTGGCCAGGGCCGAATCTATTAATACACTGACCTCTTACTGGATTTTAGCATTTCTTTTCACGGGTTTTATTACTGTTTCCCTACTCTTTTTTATTGATCAAATTCGTAAGTTTAAAGAAAAAGGAGACTCGACACTACAATCCAAATTTGTCTGGGCCATTGTCGTAATTTCTGCTTTCGAGCTAATTCCCTTTGCCAAACTCTACACTCGGACGATTTCCACTGATAATATTTACTATCGTCGAGATGCTGTGACAGATTTCCTTGTTCAAAAGAAAAATGAAGGCGAGATTTTCCGTATCTTCAGCCAAACAAGTTTTGAGCAATTTCTTCCGAATAAAAATATTCTCTTTGGGATCGAATCCGCCACAGGTTACCAAGCCACAATCGACAGCCGTTATATGGAAGTGCTGAGTCTGATGGGAAGGTCTGCAAACGTTTTTAACCTTTTGAATGTCCGTTATCTGCTCTTTTCGGGGAATGTTCGCCTGCCTGAGCAATTTGCCCCGGTGGCCAGCGCACCCGAAAAGGATCTCGTTGTTTTTGAAAACAAACAGGTACTTCCGCGTTTTTATGTGGTGGAAAAATATGTGGTTGAGCCTGATCCCATGCGCCGCCTTCAATTGATCCTTTCAGTGGAAGTCGTCGAAGGACGAAAGATTATTCTAGAAGAAAATCCACCTCAGGCTGATAGATTACGTGATCCGAGAGATGAAGAGATCAGTACCTCCCAGAAGCTCGCCTCCAAATCATCGGGCAATGAATCTCTTGCCGTCATTCACTACACACCCGACTTTATCGAATTGAAAGTATCAAACTCCAACACAAGCAAATTGCTTTTTATCGGAAATACCCGGTCCCCGGGCTGGCATGCGCACGTCGACGGCTCCCCGAGAAAATTACTCCGGGCCAACCACGCTTTTCAGGCCATTCAAATTCCCGAGGGTAACAGCACGATTATTCTACAATACCGGAATAAATTACTCGAATCTTTATGGATACTCGGGTGGGGCATATTAATCGTATCAATTGTCTTATTGATTATTCTTTCCATCAAAAAAGAATCCAATAATCTCTAGCTTATGAAAATACTCATTACAGGCGGAGCAGGCTATCTTGGATCAGTACTCACCCCCCATTTATTGCAAAATGGCCATCAAGTAACCGTGCTCGATAACTTCTTATTCGGACAAAGCAGTCTCTTGGACTGTTGTCATCATGAAAACTTTTCAATTATTCGCGGCGATTGTCGGGCCGAAAATATATTGAAAGATGTCATCCGAAAATATGATGTGATTATTCCCCTCGCGGCTATTGTCGGAGCACCTTTGTGTAATGCCGATAAACTGGCTGCACAAACAGTTAATCAGGATGCTGTGAAAATGATTTGCCGCCTTGTCAGCAAGGAACAAAGAATCCTCATGCCAGTGACTAATAGCGGATATGGAATCGGAGAAAAGGGGAAACATTGCACGGAAGAATCTCCCTTAAGGCCCCTATCACTTTACGGGGTTACCAAGGTAAAAGCTGAAGAGGCCGTCTTATCCCGTGAAAATAGCATGACATTCCGGCTCGCGACTGTCTTTGGTACTTCTCCGCGTATGCGTCTTGATTTGTTAGTAAATGATTTTGTTTATCGCGCAGTACATGACAGGGCTTTAGTTATTTTTGAAGGTCATTTTAAACGGAATTTCATTCATATTCGAGATGTGGCAAGAGTCTTCAGCCATGGTCTAAACAATTTTGAGTCAATGAAAGGTAAACCTTACAATGTGGGACTCGATGATGCGAACCTTTCCAAACTCGAACTCTGTGCGGAAATCAAGAAGCAGCTTCCCGGCTTTGTTTATCTGGAGGCTCCCATCGGGGAAGATCCGGATAAACGCGATTATATTGTTTCAAACGCCCGTTTGGAGGCGACAGGATTCAAGCCGGAATGGGGATTACAACGAGGCATTACTGAGCTCATGAAGTGTTATCAGATGATCAGGAATACAAGATATTCAAATGTCTAAGAGCCTAGAGCCACCGGTTTGCGTGATTCTGGCCGGCGGTCTGGGGACGCGTATCCGATCTATCTTGCCAGACATCCCAAAACCCTTGGCTATCTTTGAGGGAAAACCATTTATTGAATGGGTGATACGATTCTTGGCCAAGCAGGGGATCAGGGAATTCATCATATCCGCAGGATATAAAGGTGAGATGATTGCCGACTATTTCACTCATTCCAAAATTCCTAAGATCAGGATTGATGTTGTCATTGAGAGCACCCCGAGGGGAACTGCAGGAGGTTTTTTAGAGGCCTATCGCTCTATCCCTTACTCCACTAATAAATATCTGATTGTCAATTCGGACTCACTTGTTTTAACGGAACTGCAACACCTCTGGAAATATCAAAAGCCTTATACCGCAAGCATTTTGGCAGTATTCCAACAAGACGCATCCTCATTTGGCACATTGGAATTTGATGAAAAAATGAATTTAACCCAGTTCAAAGAAAAAATGCCGGGTACTGGATATATCAATGCTGGAATTTATTGTTTTTCCCAAGAATCCATTTCCCGTTTTTCCGAGGGGGCAACGCTCAGCTTTGAAAAAGATATATTTCCAAATCTCATTGAAAGGAAAGAGCCTATTAAAGTTATAAAGAGCGAGGCACCATTTCTCGACATGGGCACTCCCGACTCATTTGCTCAGGCCAATTCGTTTATTAACGAGAATATGAATTGGTTTTTAGATTAATCGCCTAAGAGTTTTCTCTTGAGCTTGATTTTTGTCATTTCTTCAACATTTTTTCGCTGCAATGCCCCGAAACGGGTATTAATCAACTCTAGAAACTTTGGATAGGTGAAGTATTTTTGCCATGCCTCATCGCGAAACTTTAAAACATCGGCGGCAGAAAGATATTTTGTCGGTAAGGGTTCGCATTCATAGGACAAAAAGCCGTAACCTTCATGTGTATCAGGTAATTTCCAGCCGCGGTCTTTGGCTATATTATGAAGGGGACTGCCCGGTAAAGCCATACACGGATACATATTGGCCATTTCCGTACAAAGCTCCAAAGCTAAATCCAATGTTTGATTCATTGTATCCAAGGTATCGTCAGGAAAGCCGAAAATAAAATTTGAGATCACATTAATATCAGAATTTCGTACTGTTTTGATCACTTCCCGGATATCTACATCTTCAAAAGACCCTTTGGACACTTCACGACGAACCGTCTGACTTCCCGCCTCGACACCTAAAGCAAGCCATAGGATACCCGCTTTTCTGAATTTCTCCAAATATTGTGACCTAACCGTATCAACCCGTGAATACGCCCACATGTGTAGATTCAAGCCACGGTCTATAATACCATCCACCAAAGGTTCAAAATAGTTTTTATTCAAAAAAAACATTTCATCAGAAATACGAATTGTGCTCACGCCTAGAGACGCCAATTTCTCGAATTCCGCCAACATGAGCTCCGGCGACCAAAAACGCATACCTGTGGAATTTGCTGAAACAATCCCATCGGTATTATCCACACGGTTAACGATATTGATCATACAAAAGTCGCACTTAAAACGACAACCCAGAGATGTATAAATCGCTGCAAAAGGGGTCCTGATTTCGTGGTCAAAATTCGCATGCCAAAAGTGTGAGCGGTATAGATCCAAGGGCTTTTCACGATAAGGTAATAAATCCCATGCGTAACCTGGCAAATCAATATCCATTCGATTTTGCGGAACAATCTGTTCGGGATCATTGAGGATTAATTCATTGCCCCGCTTAAAACCGATCCCTTTTACCTTTTCTAAATGGTCGGAAAGATTTGTCTGCAGGAGATTTCGAAGGGCATAAACCCCTTCATTCAAAAGGATAAAATCTACCCATGGATAAGAGAGAACCTCTTTTGGTAATGCGCTGGTATGTGAACCTACAAAACAAGTTTTGAATGAAGCATTTTGTTCTTTAAGCAAGTGAGATAAGGCCAGTGCACCCGTCATATTCGTTGTCCCCGAATTCGGATTCTGTCCGTAAACAACAAAACAAACTAAACGAGGATTACATTCTTCAATCCTTGTTACTGCTTGTTGCATCGTTAATCGCTCGGCCGTACAATCGATAATTGCTACGCCTAACCCTACAGATCGACAACTTTGAGCAAGCAACAAAGCCCAAGTCGGCGGCTCAATGGCTGCAAAATCTTTACTTAAATCCTGATAGGCCTTGAGCGAGGAGTCCGCACTCACAAAGAGTACATCGAGTTGTTTATTCATAGCTATACTGTATTAAGTTTATGACAAAGTGTTTTGACATCCTCTAAATCCAAAGCAGGGTAGTTCCCTATATAATACCCATAAAAATGAATATGATCAACATTGGGGAAATCTGTCGGCTCTATATCCGGGTAGAGCTGGCGGATATAAGGTTGTCTTAATTGATTTCCTCCACCGGCTGTCCCTCTCCTAAACTCTACTTTCCATGACCTCATTTGCTCTTCAAGTCGATCTCTGAACTGTGGATCCGCTTTTTTTAGAACGAGAGTAAAAGCGTAGTTTGAGCTTCCTTGTTGGTCAAAGTCTGTAATATATTTTTCTGAATTCAGGCCATCTAAAAATATTTTTAAATGCAATGACCTTTTCTGGTTATTAGCATCTAAACGAGGGAGTTGCTTTCTTCCGATAATAGCATTCAACTCCGTGCTGCGGACATTATAAGCCGGATAAGCAAAGATAAAATCTGGGTTTAAGTCAGGAAACCGCTTCTTATAATCTTCTTTTATATCCTGTGATGTCGCTTCTCTGACCATTCCGTGGGAACGGAGCAGGCGGACTGTTTGATAAAAGGACTCATCATTTGTACAAATCATCCCCCCCTCAATGGTGCTGAGATGATGTGCGTAGTAGAAAGAAAAATTTGAAGCAAACCCGTAACTACCTAGTTTTTGCCCATTAAATGTCGCTCCGTGGGATTCACAGACGTCTTCAAGCAGGAGAATATTTCGTTCTTTTAAGAAATCCAGAAGCTTTTGATTCAGCGCATTATACCCGAGCACATGAGTTAAAAAAACCGCTTTCGTACGAGAAGTGACTTTTTGAATAATTTGCTCTACATCCATCCCCAGATTTTTCATGTCAATATCCACAAAGACAGGGTCAAATCCGCAATGGATAATCGATGATATATCCGAAACCCAGGTTAAAGTGGGAACAATCACCTCTCCCCCCCCATACAAATGCTTTAATGCAGCAATTGTAAGGAGGTTGGCGGATGAACCAGAATTAACAAAAAGACTATATTTGACCCCCAACCATTCAGACCATTCCTTTTCGAATGCCCTTACATTTTCACCTTGTGTCAGAATAGGATCATCCGCTTTGAGATGTTCGATTACCGCATCCAAATCCTCACGGAGGATATTGTTGCGCATCAGAGGCCATGAACCATGTTTAAACATAAAATGAGTCGATACTATTTTTCACTGTAATAATCACCGTATTCCACCACCAAAGTACTTTTGTCGTCTTCCCTCAATAAGGCTTTTTCATAGGCGGGAAAAACTTCTTCTGCCTCTTCCAGTCGAATCACATCGATATTTGGACACATTAGCCTGAATGCTTCGGTATAATCTCCAACATGTTGATATTGAGGGTGCAAAGGGCGCTCTGCCCCGATAGACGTCCTAATAATACATTTAGGTGAATATCCTGAATCGGAAATAAGATGGAATTTATCCAAATGATTGACAATCTGGTTAACAGCCAAAAGTAAGAAATTCCACCGCGGAAAAATTGAAACAGGGATCATGCCGTTAATCGCCATTCCATTACTCATTCCCATTTGGAATTCTTCTGCAACAGGTAATTCTACCCGTTTACCAAGATCAATATCTTTAAGGGTGTTATACATAGCCGTACCAGGTTCACAGACAGCTTGCCCCATAAATACAGTTCGTGGATCCTTTGCAAGGTATTCCATACTTCTTTTTAATTCATCAAAATATTTCATAGATTATACAATTAAAATTGAACCCTAACCCCCGCCCCTGCGTGTGGGTATTTGGTTTGATATTTATAGTAGAGAACCTTTGGATGCTCTCTGGACTCATAACTCAGCTCTGTCATATTCCATACATCCCTCGTATTCGTACAAACGGATTTCTCATTGTCCTCAATAATAAATGTGATTGGTAAATCATGTTGTTGGCTATATTTAATCGATTCATGGGCGATTCCGGTTTCCGATGTCATTTCTCCCATAAAACAATAAACATGATTGGATTCATTTTTCCTTTTAATGGACATAGCTACTCCAACAGCAATTGGGACGATCCCACCAACAATTGCTGAAGACAATATTCGGTATTCCGGAAAACAAAGGGAGATTGAATGTCCCCTTATGATTTCCTGTTTTACTAATTCCGAGGGAACCCCCTTTAATAAACATTGGTAATGGCTACGCCATGAGCACATAATCCAGTCTTCTGGATTCACACACTTAAAAACTTTTATTATTTCATCTTCATTTCCGTAATATAAATGAATCGGCGCACGAATTTTAGACTGATTAAATTCATTGGCTATATCTGTTTCAAAGTCTATTAATTCTTGTTTTGTTAATGTATTCACTAATCAATTCCTCAATCCTGAATTTATTAAACTAATTAATTCTGATATATTACTCATAAAATAGTATCTTACTACCTTCTGTTTCAAATTTAAAAGGCACATGGAGAAGGTCGCCGAGGGCTCTTTTTATTTTTTCATGTTTTTCAGGGTGGGCAAATATCAAAAGAAACCCTCCTCCCCCCGCTCCTAGAAGTTTTCCTCCAATAGCTCCATACTTAAGGGCTTTATCATAGATTTCATCCACATAAGAAGTTGTAATACAATTATTAATACTCTTTTTTGCCGTCCAAGCTTGATGGAGTAATTCCCCAAAATCAAGGATATTTCCCCCATTTTTTAAAACCTCTATACCACTAAAAACCAGGCCATGTAGTATTTTCAGATAACTCTCCTTGTCATGCAATGTGGAAATATATTGTCCAGCGACTTGTGAGGCTATTCGTTTTATCCCTGTATAAAACAATAAACAGTGGTCTTCGATTTCCTGCATTCTCTTCGAGGGTAATATGACGGGCTGAACCGTAAAATCCCCGTTTGGCAAGAATTGAATCAAGTTTAACCCCCCGTATGCGGCACTGATTTGATCTTGGGAACCCACATTTTCTTTGAGAAGTTCCTGTTCCAGATGAATAGCTTGTTGTGCCAACTCTCTTTTAGAAATCATTTTTGCATTCAAAGCACTCAAAACATTGATTAATCCAACGGTAAAGGCTGAACTCGAACCCATCCCGCTCCGCGCAGGCAAATCCCCATCGTGATGCAGTTCAATTCCTTCTGAAATTTTCATTTGCTCGAGTAAAACACGGACAACAGGATGCTTGATATCTGAAGCCTTCAAACAATCCTCTATTTTTGAATAAACTATCCTGTACTTATGTTCAAAAAATGGAGGTAAATACCGGCAGGATAGATAACAATACTTGTCAATTGTCGTTGATAATACAGCACCCCCATTGCTTTTATACCATTGAGGATAATCTGTTCCTCCGCCCAAAAATGATACACGGAAGGGCGTCCTTGTAATAATCATCTATTTACATAACCAAATACACCAAAACTAAACAATTGTTTTTTAATATTAAAACATTGATTCTTGAATAAGTTTAAAAAGGAGGAATACTCGAAATTTAATGAAAATTGCTTGGCTGACACATCGTGACATTAAAAACCCTCGGGCAGGGGGGGCGGAAATTGCCGTTCATAGGCTTTCTCTTGAGCAAATAGCCCAAGGCCATGAGGTCAGTTGGTTCACATCAAAATTCCCAGGGGCTGAAAAGACCGAGGTCATTGACGGAATTAAAGTCAATCGTTTCAGTTCAGAAAATCTCCTGAATTGGTATTTACTCGTTTTTTTTAGAAAAATAATGCGTCCTTTTGATATTGTGATCGAGTCACTCTGCAAGGTTCCTTTTTTTTGGCGCGGTCATAAAAGCCAGAAGGTCATGGCTTATACAACCCATCTCTTTGGAAAAGCCATTTTTGATGAAACAAATCCACTCGCTGGTAGTTATGTTTATTTTCTAGAGAAGTTAATTCCTTTTTTCTACCAAAAACATTTATTTGCAGCAATCTCCCCATCCACAAAAGATGATCTCATCTCCCGAGGTATCCCCTCATCACGAATCGTGGTAGCCCCTTGTGGAATTAATTTGAAAGTCGTTCCTGGAATTTTAAATGCTGAAACAAGATCAAAAACACCACTGATCATCTATGTAGGAAGACTTAAAAAATATAAGGGTTTGGAATATGTATTACGCTCCCTGCCCCCCATTATTAAAAAGACTCCTGAGTTTCAATTAATGATCCTCGGGGATGGTGATGACCGCTCCCGCCTTGAGGAGGAAGCTCGTAACCTTGGAATACAAAACCATGTATTATTTACGGGTTATGTCTCAGAAGAGGAGAAAATCAAGTGGCTCCAGCAAGCCTGGGTCATGGTATACCCTTCTGTTAAGGAAGGACAAGGGCTATCGATTTTAGAGGCTGCTGTATTCCAAACGCCCACAATCGCCAGTCATTCCCCCGGATTACGAGATTTTATCTTGAATGGAAAAACAGGGTTACTTGTAGGACATACCCAGCCTGAAACCTGGGCAACGGCCATTGAAGAAACCATAAACAATGCCTCGCTCAGACAAATAATGGGAAAGAACGCCCAAGAATTTTGCCAACAGTTCTCATGGAGAAAATCCTCGGAAACCGTTATGAATGTGCTTCAATCAAAAGATCAATGAAATCCCTAGTCATCATCCCCACATATAATGAAGCAGAGAATATACTCCGAGTCACGGAACAAACTCTTGTTCAGGAGCCTTCACTTCATATTCTAGTGGTTGATGACCGCTCAACTGATGGCACAGCTTCCCTCGTTAAAAGCCATCCTTTATTCGGCCAGCGCATCTTTATGGTCGAGCGCCCTGGAAAACTGGGCTTAGGTACCGCCTATATTGCCGGATTCAAATGGGCTCTCGAACGTAACTACGAAACTATTTTCGAGATGGATGCTGACCTGTCACATGATCCAAATGAGATACCCCGCTTTCTAGATCAAATCGCCAATGGTTATGATCTGGTCATTGGTTCCCGTTATATTAAAGGTGTGCGGGTCTTGAACTGGCCCATTGACCGCCTCCTTCTCAGTCTCGGGGCAGCCCAGTATGTGAAGCTCATTACAGGACTCCCCATCTCAGATCCCACGGGGGGGTTTAAATGCTTCCGCCGCAAATTGCTGGAGACTATTGATCTTGATGACATTCAATCAAATGGTTATTCCTTTCAAATCGAGCTCAGTTTCAAGGCTTGGATCGCAGGATTCAAAATCACCGAAATACCCATCACTTTTGAGGATCGCCATAATGGCACATCAAAGATGTCCCCGCAAATTGCGCGTGAAGCATTTTGGATGGTTTGGAAACTTGCTGCCAAAAACCGCTTTAAAAGAATTTAATTTCGTATCATAAAATCTCCATGCCCCAATGAAAATAAAACTATTCATTATTAAAGTATTATCCTCATTGGGACTATTAAAACGTGTAAGAATGATCAAGAATAACCTCTTGTCACTCATAGGCATAGACCTACTCAATCCCCAACATCTCCAAAAATTGTATTCAGAATTCCTCTCCCCTAATGACCTTTTTTTCGACATTGGAGCCAATGAAGGTGCTATTTCTGATGTGCTTCATCAGTCAGGGTGTCGAGTCATTGCTGTGGAAGCGAATCCTTCTTTGGTAGAAAAACTCCGCATCCGATTCAGACCCTATCCTGAAATCACGATCGAACATGCGGCTGTATCATATGAGTCAGGGGAAATTGAATTCTTCATCAGTGATGAAATGCCGGAACTCTCCAGTGTCTCAAAAGAATGGGTCGAGGAAAGTATCTATGCGGGAAATTGTAAATGGAATAGGAAAGTAAAAGTGCCGGCCATTACATTGAATAACCTGATTCTCAAATATGGGATACCCAAATTTATTAAAATCGATGTTGAAGGCTATGAATATCAAGTACTTGGAGGGTTATCCTCCCTCGTAAAATATATTTCCTTTGAATTCTCTGGGAAAATGATTGATCAAACCCTCCAGTGTATCTCTCGTCTCGATGAAATTGCCCGAATCAATAAAGCAACCAATCACTATAATTATTCTTCAGGAAAGTCATATGTTTTGGAATTAGATTCATGGGTTGAATCAGACAAAATCGTCACAATCCTCGAAAATATCCAAGACGGTCTTGCTGTGGGGGATATTTACTGTAAAAGCTTTTCCGAAACCTAATTCCGATAAACGTGTTAATCCATTCTGGAAAACTCTGATTACCTATAGTATGCAAAATACATCCTCGTCCCACCAAAGCCCTCTTATTGAGATAGAAACCAATCGATTTGAAGATCACAATAAGTTATTTGGAATCAGACAGGAATGGATCGTATTTTGGGTGAGTTTCCTTGTCACTTTTGCCATTTACACCTTTACACTAGCCCCCAGCGTGGTTTTACGCGATTCAGGCGAGTTAGTGACTGCAGCTGATCATTTTGGCGTCCCTCACCCGCCTGGATACCCCCTACTCACCCTCCTATCCTATATGTTTATCCATATTGTTCCCTTCGGCAATGTTGCTTGGAAAGTAAATTGGTTTAACGCCTTATGCAGTTCCCTAGCTGTTGGTTTTGTCTCATATCTCATTTGCACTTCCGGTCGCATCCTTACATCCAACCTCATTTCTACCCTCCAAGAAAAATCACAACAAACTTTCTCCCGAGCCATTGGATTTTGCTCCATCACTGGAGGATTGGTTTTAGCTCTTAGCCACGCGATGTGGTCACAATCGGTTGTGGCGGAAAAATATGCCCTCAACTCCCTTTTAATGTCATTGATCCTTGTATTTTTATATAAATGGTTTTTAGAACCCGAAAAGTATCGTTATATCTCATTAGCGGCATTCTTTTTCGGTTTGGGCATGACAGCCCACCAAACACTTCTCTTCATCTTCCCCGCAGTTGTTGCTGCCGTATATTTTAAGACCACTTCATTTATTCCGGATACATACTCGCATTACAAAAAAATCTCTACCATTAAGAATTTTCCCGACCTTATCCTCGATACGATAAAAAGGTTGTTTTACTGCGGATTTATCCAGGATACATTTTTCAAAAGCTTTTTTATCTTCTCCCTCCTCTTGATTAATACTTCCTTCTCCGTATTTGCGATTCTCTCGCGGGACCTGCAACTTCTCGACATTTGTTTAGGTTGGCATATCGTCTCTATTCCCCTGATTATTCTGCTCACAAGCTATAAGAAACCTTTTACTACGGAATATCTCATCTTTGTGGGGCTAGCTGTCATTTGTTTTCTGATAACATTATTCGGGGCACTTGTCATCCAGACACCCGATTTTGCACGGTTTTCCGGACCAGTCGATGTCACTAAACTCGTTGAAGAATCCGTTAATGCAAAAGTCCTCTGTCTGAGCCTCACGTCCTTAATATTAGCGTTTGGGTCATGTGCATTTTTCTTTTCGAGGGAAAAAGCCTCGCGGTTTATCCCCATCCTCTTACTCGCATCCTGGGCCGGCCTAAGCTTTTATGGTTATCTCAGTATTGCCTCAAAAACCAATCCTCCCATGAATTGGGGGTACGCAAGCACTCCCCAAGGTTTTTTCCATGCAATCAATCGTGGACAATACGAAAATAATCTGGCCAACACAATTAAGTCAGTCCTCGGACCTGCCTTTTTTGTCAAAGCGGTCGTGGATAACACCCCTTCTAAAACTACTACTCAACAACTCCTTGGCGTAGCCGAGGGAATTAGTTCCTTCGTAAAGAAGTTAAAACTCTATTGCATCGACCTTCTCCAGAACTTTACCGTCTACATTTTTGTAATCAGCTTGTTGTCATTGTTTTATATTAGGAAAATCCCCCGGGCATCATGGAGTTGGATTTTCTTTTTAGTCGTCAGCTTCCTCTTTATGAGTGTGGCCCTCACCTACATGGTCGGCGGAGATATGGACAGGCAAGCACGTTGGATCAACCGGGTATTTTTCATCCCCAGCCATATTATTTATTCTTTCGCCATCGGTTATGGATTAATGTGCGGGACATATTATCTCTTCCAAAAGAATTGGTTTTTTCCACCAGCACTTTTGATCTTGTTAACCATCCCCGTAGTCTTCAGCAAACATTACCCGCAGGATAAATTTAATTGGGAACTCTCTGAACAGCGTGACCATGACTTTGGCTGGCAATACGGCTATGATATGCTCATCAATTGCGAACCAAATTCCTTCATATTTGGGGGAACAGATCCCGGACGATTTGTCCCTACCTACATGATCTTTGCTGAGAGCCGCCAGAACCCGTCCTGGAAAATGGATCAACTCGCTAATCCGAAAAGAAAAGAATTTGACCGTCGTGACATGTATATCGTCACTCAAAACGCCCTCGCTGATGAGACGTACATGAATTATATCCGTGATCATTACGGTTTTTCACGCCCCTTAAACTATTCCGATTTCGAAAAGAAACACCTTGACCGCGCCACTATGTATCCAAAAGAGGCCATGTGGATCCCGGAACGTATCGATGGGGAGAGAGCCTTTAAACAATATGTTGATCTAGCACGGACAAACCCCGCTGCCGCACCCGGTATCAGAGTGAGCCCTGATGGACGGGTGAGCATCGCGGGTATTGAAGGGGTATTTGCCATTAATGGTTTATTGGCCCAGCTGATTTTTGAAAAAAACAAGAATCGGATTAAATTTTATGTCGAGGAGAGTTTCCCCCTGCCTTGGATGTACCCTTATCTCCAGCCTTTCGGTCTCATCATGGAGCTCAACAAGGATCCCCTCAAAGAAATACCCGATGAGGTCATGGCTAAAGACCGTATTTATTGGGATGCTTACACAAAGAAACTCATGGACAATCCGGCCTATCTCAGGGATGAGGATGCACGGAAGGCATTCAGCAAATTACGTGTTTCTATTGGCGGACTCTATTTCTGGCGCGCACTGAATGAGCCAAACCTAGAAAAACGTAAAAAATACCTGATTGAAGCTGAATATGCATTACGCCAATCAATCGAGTTATGCCCTTTTAGTACTGAGTCCGTATTCCGCTATGTGGATATGCTTGCAAAAGGTGAGCGATACGAAGAAGCCATAAAAGAACTGCAAATCCTCATGAAAGAAGACCCTCTCAACGATAAAATCGGTGAAAACATGAAGATCATGCAGAATCAGTTGACACTATTAAATAATCAAAAACAACTCGAGCTTTTCATCGCCCAAAATCCCGGAAGCATCCAGGCTTACGTCCAACTCCTCCAAAGTATCCTTGCCCGTGGGCGCACTGATATTTTCGAGGTAAAAGCTGATGAAATCATGAAAAGGGGCTCTGTCCCGCCTGAAGTCTATAACCAAATCGGACAAATGTACCTGAACTATCAACAGGTGGATAAGGCCAAACGCATTTTTCTGGAATATACGAAAAGGAATTCCACGAATTCGGTGACTTGGTATAATCTGGCCTTACTCCAATCACTAACAGGTGAAACCAACCAAGCCCTCGATTCCCTTGAAAATGCGGTTAAATATGACCCCACATTTTCAGCGGCCGCTGTAGGGGAACAACGGTTTACCCCCCTCAAGGCATCGCCCCGTTTTAATTCGATTGTGAATAGTCCTGCTAAAACAAAACCCCTGCCCGTAAAAAAGAATTAAAATCAGGACTTGCACTCGAGAGGATTCAACGGTAAAACACTCGATTCTTTGAATTTGAGAACAATAGGAGCAAATTTATGTCACAGCATCAGAGTTTAAAAGGTAAAAGCACAATGGCCGCTAAAAGAAGCGTCCTCAAACGTTTTGAGCGTATTGAAATAATGAAGAAAAAAGGCCAATGGAAAGAGGGCATGCCCATTTACGGTCTTCCAAAAACCCGTGTAGAAGCCTAACTTACCTTATTATTAAGATATTTTTATCTTGCCCCTGATACCCATCAGGGGCTTTCTTTTTCCATGAGAATCAATCAATTCCTCGCCTCAGCTGGTCAAGGTTCGCGCCGTTCGTGCGAACGCCTCATCATAGAGGCACGCGTTTCAGTTAATGGAAAACCATTAATCAAACTCGGAGCAAAAATAGATCCGGACAAAGACCGTGTATGCGTGGATGGTAAGCCTGTCAAAGCGGCAGGGCATCAATATTACCTTTTGAATAAACCGGCTGGATTCGTTTGTACGAAAAATGATGAACTCAACCGTCGGACAGTCTATTCACTCTTCCCTGAGGAGTATTCCCACCTTTTTACAGTCGGCCGTTTGGACAGGGATTCAGAAGGACTCATTATTTTGACGAATGATGGTGATTTTTCGAACCGGCTCACCCACCCACGCTATAAAATACCTAAAATTTATGAGGTCTTACTGGATTCTGACCCAAATCCAGAAGATGTCCGAAAATTCCTCAAGGGCGTCTATATTAAAATAGAGGAGGATGCCCCCATGAAAAGGGCAACAGCAGAAAAAGTCTTCCGTGTTGCAAATAAACACTATGAACTAACCCTCGTACAAGGATATAAGAGGCAAATCCGCCAAATGTTCTTAGCAATCGGACATCCTGTACGCAAATTGCGCCGCATCCAAATAGGGAACTTACGCTTGGGCAATTTGCGCAGTGGCCTCTTTAGAAGCCTCAAACCTTCAGAAGTAAAAAGCCTCTTGGAGTATCAGCCACCGAAGAAGATCAAAAAAGCCCCTCCTGTATTTAAATCCCCTTTTAAAAAAACAAAAAGTAAGACTTCCCGACTCTGATTAGATAGGTGACTGAGTATTATAATCTTCCCTTCTTTCCGGGACTCCCATAATAAGTATCCATGGCTCAACTGATCGACGGAAAGCTTATCGCGGAAAAGATCAACCAAGAAATAGCAGGTCTTGTTTCTAAAATCAAAGAAACCGGCCTGACCCCGGGACTCGCAGTCGTCCAAGTGGGAAGCCGCCCGGATTCATCCCTTTATGTCGGCAAAAAGGTCGAGACATGCCAGAATCTGGGTATTTATTCGGAACGGATTCAGCTCGATGCATCTATTTCTCAGTCTGAATTACTCCAAGTAATTGATTCCCTTAATGAGAGAAATGATATCCATGGCATCCTCGTACAATCGCCCCCGCCAGATCATATTAATGAACAAGCCATTGTGGCGGCCATTAATCCCCTGAAAGATGTCGATGGATTCCATCCCGTGAATGTCGGAAAGATGACGATTGGTGACCCCACGGCCTTGGTCGCCTGCACCCCCGCCGGCTGTGTAGAGATCCTCAAAAGAAGCGGGATCGAGCTCACCGGAAAAAGAGCCGTTGTCCTCGGGCGAAGTATGATCGTTGGTAAACCCCTTTCACTCCTGCTCCTTTCAGAAAATTGCACGGTGACAATCTGCCACTCAAAAACTAAGAATCTCCCAGAAATAACCCGTCAGGCTGACATTCTCTGCGTAGCAATCGGAAAACCCGAGTTTGTCACAAAAGACTTTGTGTCTCCCGGAACCGTTGTCATCGATGTCGGGATCCATGTCGTGGCGGATAGCAGCCGTAAATCAGGTAAAAGAACAACTGGTGATGTGAAATTCTCTGAAGTTTCTGAAATCGCCTCCATGATTACACCTGTTCCAGGCGGGGTCGGCCCCATGACCATCGCCCTGCTCATGCAAAACACCATTAAAGCCTTCAAGCTCCAAACAACCCCCTCATAATATAGCCTAACGCATTCGCCCCCCCCCATTACAGTCTGGCTCCCGACTCTATAAGCTTGAGCATTTGTGCGGGTTCGTCTAATTCTAACGACTCATTAAATTATGCTCGATATTAACTACATCCGTAAAAATACTGAAGAGGCCCGCAAACGCCTCGCCAGCCGCCACCAAGGACATGAAGTCCGCATCGATGAAATCCTTTCCCTTGATGAATGCCGCCGTAAATTACTCACTGAAGTCGAGGCATTAAAAGCCGAGAAAAACCGGGTCAGCAAAGAAGTCGGTAAACTCAAAGGCCAAGGTCAACCCGTCGACCACATCTTTGCCCAGATGAAGGATCACTCTGACAGGATCACCGAGCTCGACAAACAGGTCACCATCGTCGAGGAAGACCAGAAAGGGCTTCTCCTCAATATCCCTAACCTCCCACACCCCAGCGTGCCAGACGGGCGAGATGCAGCTGATAATCCTGAAACCCATGTCTGGGGGGAGAAAAAATCTTTCGACTTTACACCCCAGAACCACATTATCCTCGGGGAGAAACTCGGGATCCTCGACTTTGAACGCGCTTCCAAACTCAGTGGTAGCGGGTTTTCACTCTACAAAGGTGCCGGGGCCCGGTTGGAACGTGCCCTCATTAACTTCATGCTCGACCTCCACACCACCCAGCATGGTTATACTGAGATCCTCCCTCCTTATCTCGTCAACAGCGCCTCACTGATGGGTACTGGTCAGCTCCCAAAATTTGCTGACCAACTTTTCCACCTCGAAGGCGGGGATAAATACCTCATTCCCACCGCCGAAGTCCCTGTCGCTAATATTCACCGCGACGAAATCCTCTCCGAAAGCGATCTGCCGAAATATTATGTCGCTTATACACCTTGCTTCCGAAGTGAAGCAGGAGCGGCAGGAATAGGCACTCGGGGCCTCTTACGGATGCATCAATTCGACAAGGTCGAGCTTGTTCGTATCGTCAAACCCGAGGATGGTTATGCCGCCCATGATGAAATGCTCAAGAATGCCGAAAAAGTGCTCCAGCTACTCGGCCTCCACTATCGTGTCATTGTCCTCTGCACGGGGGATATGGGCTTTGGAATGGCAAAAACCTTTGATATCGAGATTTGGGCCCCAGGGCAAAATGCTTATCTGGAAGTGAGCTCAGTCTCTAATGCCGAGGATTACCAAGCGCGCCGCATGAATCTGCGTTTTAAACGCAAAGACGCCAAGCAAACAGAATTCCCCCATATCCTGAATGGCTCGGGAGTCGCTCTCGCCCGGCTGTATGTCGCTTTTATCGAGACTTACCAACAATCCGACGGCACCATCCTTATCCCCGAAATCCTCCAGTCTTATATGGGTGGACTAAAGCAAATTGCCCAATGATATCCTGACCAGACAGTAATACTTTGCGGCCTAAATCCTTGAATTTTTCACTTCCCGGCTTTACCTTAAAGTAAAGCCATGAAAACAAAGATTAGTTCCAAAGGACAAATCACAATCCCTCTCTCTGTGAGGAATACCTTGGGTTTCCGTAAAGGAACCCAACTCCAAATCGAACGAGGGAATCAAGGTCAAATCATTCTTTCCAAAACGAGGGACAAATCTTTCTATTTGAAGTTCAGAGGATTAAAAAAGGATGTCTCCCCATGGAAAAATGGCCAAGAAGCTCTTGAATTCTGGAGAGGAAAACCGGCTCTTGGAGACGTGAATCCTGTATGATCACCGCTATTGATGCCGATATCCTCGTTGACATCCTGGGCACACCAAACCAATTCACCGGAGCGAGTATGAACACCCTTGATGACGCCCGAGCAGCCGGAAGCGTCGTGATCGCTCCTGATGCGGCGGTAGCACTCACCCTTTACCTCGACTCTCCTGGGCAAATGCAAGTTTTGATGGAAGAAATGGAAATGAGGATTATCCCACACACATTTGAGTCGATTCACCTGGCCGGGCGGGTTTGGATTGATTACCGTCGCCGCAGCTCAAAACCCAAAGACCGGGTTCTCACTGATTTTCTGATCGGCTCACATGCTCTGGATTTTGTCGATGCACTCATCAGCCGCGACCAAGGCTATTTTCGTACCTATTTCCTAAAATTAAAAAAATAATCACCCCTTGAATCACCTTATTTCCATCTCCTCAAAAAAACTTCCGATCATGGTTGCGGTTTCAGGTGGAGTGGACTCCGTTGCGCTTTTGATCATGTTGCTGCGAAAGACTCACCCAAGCAAATTGCGCGTGGTTCATTATAATCATCAATTACGTGGGCGGCAAAGTGATGCGGACGAGCGATTTGTACGTCAGCTGGCCAAAAAACTCGGGGTAAAAGCCTCTTTTGGCAAAGGAAATGTCGCGCAATTTGCCCAGAAAAACAAACTCTCCATCGAAACAGCTGCCCGCCAGATGCGTTATGCTTTTTTCGAGAAAATCTCATCAAAATACAAAATCCGGCAGCTTTACCTCGCCCACCATGCCGACGATCAAATCGAGACATTCCTCCAAAGGCTTTTCCGCGGAACCGGTATTGGAGGATTAACAGGCATTAAACCACAAACCCGACGCGGCAAATTGCTCCTGCATAGACCATTACTGAGTCTCACCAAGCAGCAAATCGCCCAATATGCCAAAGATCAGGGATTAAAATGGCGTGAAGACGAGAGCAATTTGCATCTGGATTTCAATAGAAACCGTGTCCGCCATCAATTAATCCCCTTAGCCAAAGATATTTTCGGGCGCGATATTACTCCCGTTGTCCTGCGCTTGATCGAAATCTTGGACGGTGAAGATGAATACATGAGCCCATCTAAACCTCCCCGGATTCTGTCTGTAAAAGACCTCCAAGGGCAGCCTAAGGCCATTCAACGCCGTATGATCCATGTCTGGTTATCCCAGACCCATAAGGTTTTTATGCCTGATTTCGATGAGGTGGAATCAATCCGTAAGCTGCTTAGCCCAGGTGAGACATCCTGCCGGATTAACCTAAAAAAAGGGCTCCACGTGAAAAGAAGTCGTGGAACCCTGAAGTTAGAAAAGTAGAGTTTAAAGTAAGGAAAAAGTCTATTTCAGACGTTTTGCCAGGCGTGACTTCATACGATCCGCTTTATTCTTATGGATTGTTTTGCGTTTAGCAGCCTTATCCAAGGCGGATGCTACTCTAGAAAGGGCTGTGCTCGCTTCATCCTTTTTACCGGCCTGTACGAGTTTCAGAAAATCCTTCTTGGCGCTTTTAATGGTCTCTTTTGACTTGCTGTTGTAAGCGGTTTTACGCTTATCACTTCTAGTGTGCTTGATGGCTGATTTAATATTCGGCATAGTGTTATATAATCCTTACGACTTTTGAAAAGCCTGACATCATATCGGCGTCCCGATCTTTGTCAAGACAGCAAGCCATGCTTTTTCTTAATCGAAAAAAATACCAATGGGGGGCCATAATATTAGCTCCCCTCAAAACCTTGATAATTTTCCGAAAAATGCCTCCCTCCCCTTTGACAAAAGGAAAAGCCCTGTTAGATTCTGACTGACTGGTCAGTCAGAATCTGGTTAAAGCTTGTAAGATTACATGAAAATAGCTCGCACTAAAAAGCAATCGGTTGATAAACGCTCCGAGATTATCGAGAGCGCCCGTCACCTCTTTGCTCTGACGAGTCCAGAGGATTTGGTCCTGGATCACGTCGCTAAACAAGCAGGCGTGGCTAAAGGCACTTTATACCTGTATTTCAAAGACAAGTCCGACCTTATCCGCGGGGTTATCGAAGACACCATGCAAAAAGCCGAAACAGAGATTGATTCTGCGACCGCGAATATTTCAGATCCGGTTGAAAAACTAAAAATCCGGCTGCTTATTTTTCTACGCTTCGCGGATGAAAACCATGAATTTTTCTTCCGCTATTGTAATCCCCATCTCATGGAGGAAGCCAAGACCTCCTCTTGCCCCCCCAGCGGATTGATGAATGCCATCAATAAAATCCAAGAGCTGATCAAACAAGTATCCGATCAATACTCACTTAATATTCCGAATACCCGATTAGTCGCCCTCTTTTTTATGTCATTAGGACGCTCAGCACTCCTTGAGAAGGCCCTATTCAAAGGAGATTGGTCCCTGGAAAGCCGGTTTGATGATATTTTTAAACTTTTTGCAGGAGGAATCGGATTATCAATCAAGAAGTTAAAAATCATACTCATCAGTTTTGGAATTTGCCTGATTGGTCTAAACCTAAATGCCCAGACTAATTCACAACAAAAGGTTTCTCCCTTGCCATCCGGGAAAAAACTCAATGCAAATAAGCCGACTCCCGTTCCTATTCCCGTTGACTCCTTTGATTTAAAGACTTGTTTTGAGCTATCCCTCCTCCGTAGCGAGACAATCGGCATGAGTGAGGCCGACATCCGTGTAGCCGAGGCACGCTTTTGGCAGGCGGTCGGAGAAGCCCTTCCCAAAATCAAGGTCACTGGAAATCAATACTTTTTCGGAAATAACAATAGTGGAGGGGGGGATGTCATCCCGTTTGGTGGTGCGAATTCCCCAGGCTTCTCCACAGGCTCCTCCAGTGACCAGTCCCGGGATGCAAAAGTCAATGTGAGGATCCCGCTTTTCTCCGGCCTCACCGATTTTTATGGTGGTCGCTCCCGTGATGCTGAACGGAAAGCCAGCAAATTTACGAAGGCCCGCGAGGTTCAAAAGCTTTATCTCGACACTTCCGAAGCTTTTTATCAAGTGATCAGTTATCAAGACGATCTTCGGTTACTCCAAAGCATCCAAAAGTCCCTTGAGGATAGGATAAAAGATCAGGATCGGAGGGTTAAACTCGGGAAATCCCGGGTGAGCGAACTCCTAGCCGCCCAGACAGATCTGGCAGAAACCAAAGTCGCCATTGAAAAAACAAAAGGATTATTAGGAGCGTCTAAAGAGTTACTGAGCTTTTTTATCGGGATCCCGGCAGATAAAATCATCCTGAATGATGCCACCCCGAATCCCATGACCAAGGATATCGAGGATTATTTAAAGTTAGTCGGGGAAAGACCGGATGTTCTCGCCGCCGTCCAAAATGAACGCGCCACAAGGGACGCAATCAGGGCCCAGCAAGGTCAACACTATCCCCAGATCCGTATGGAAGGGGATTATTTTTTCTATTCAGAGCCCGACAGCCAACGCCAATGGACGACTTATATCACTGTCGATGTGCCCATCTTTGAAGGCGGTATCATTGAGGCCAAGGTCAACGAACGTAAGGCCATTTATCATAAAACAAAACTCGATTTCTCTAAGATCAAACGCGAAGCGATCAAAGAGGTGCGTACGGAGTTCAATAACTTTAATTCCTCGATTGCAGAGCTGCTCCGACTCCAGGAAGCTGAAAATACCGCTATCCAAAACTACCAAGCCCAACAAGGCGATTATGACCTGGGTATCGTGACCAATCTCGATGTCCTCCAGTCTTTCCGGCAGCTCGTCGAAACCCAACGCCGGATGGTCGTGGCGAATATCAATACAAAACTCAACCTGATCCGGCTCAATGTCGCTGCGGGGGATGTCTCCAAATGAGTATTGCCGACTTCTCCATCCGCCGTCCTGTCTTTGCTTGGATGGTTATGTCCGCCCTGATCATATTTGGTGCCATTTGCTTCGGGCGCCTCGGGGTCAGCCTGCTCCCTGACGTCGAGCTCCCGAGCATCGTCGTCATTGTCGACTGGCCGGGTGCGGCTCCCGAGGTCATGGAAACTGAAATCGTCGATCGGATGGAGCAAGGCCTCGTCAGCGTCTCGGGCATCGACAATATCAAATCCACCATCCGCCAGGGCAATGCGCAAGTCACCCTCGAGCTCCGCCAGGGCCGCAGCGTGGATGCCGCCCTACTGGAAGTGCAATCAAACCTTAGCCGTATCCGTTTACCGAAAGAGGCCGAACAACCTTTAATCCTGAAAATCAACCCCGCCGACCAAGAAATCATGTGGCTCGGGGTGACCTCAAATAAACGTTCCCTCCGAGACCTAACCATTTATGCCGACCGTTATCTCAGGGATAAATTCCAAATCCTACCCGGTGTCGGGCAAATTGTGCTGAGCGGATTTGCTGAGCGCAATTTACGGATCTGGGTGGATCAAGCCAAGCTCCAGGAGTATGAAATCACCATCCTCGACATTCAAAACACTTTACGAACCCAGAATATCGAGCAGGCAGCCGGCTACTTAGAAAACAGCCTCAATGAAATCAATATCCGCATGATGGGTGAGGGCCTGACCCCGGAAGCTGTCGGGGAAATCATCATTCTCCAGCGGGGCGGACAACCGATTTATAATTCCCAGATCAAAATCAAGGATGTCGCCCGTGTGGAGGACAGCCTTAATGACCTCCGCAGCATTTCCAAAATCGACGGCATCCAAGGGGCGGGTATCGGCATCCGCAAACAACGCGGGTTTAACTCGGTCAAAGTCGCCGATGAAGTCAAAAAAACGGTGGAAGATATCCGCAAGAATATTCCTGACGATATCAAAATCCAGATTAACTACGATGAAACGATTTTCACCCGTGAAGCTGTCGATGAGACAGAATTTACCCTCTTACTTTCAGCCATACTAACCGCCATCGTCTGCTTGATTTTTCTCGGCAGCCCCTCCAGCACTTTTAATGTCGTCATGTCTATCCCTACATCGATCCTAGGGACTTTCATGGTTCTTTATTTCATGGATTTCACTCTAAATCTTTTCACCCTCTTGGCCCTTTCACTCTCCATTGGTATTGTCGTGGATGATGCCATTATGGTCTTGGAGAATATTGTGCGGCATTATGAAATGGGTAAAGACCGGAAAACCGCTGCCGGCGATGGGGCACGTGAGATTACTTCCGCAGCGGTGGCCGCCACACTGGCCGTGGTGGCTGTTTTCCTGCCTATCGCCCTTGTCCAAGGCGTTATAGGTAAGTTCCTCTTCCAGTTTGGCATTACCCTTTGCGCGGCCGTCCTCCTCTCTTTAGTGGAAGCGATCACCCTTACCCCGATGCGCTGCTCCCAGTTCCTTTCTGTCGGGGGGGCGGATCGTTCTTCAAATATTATTTGGCGTAGCCTGACGTGGCCTCTGACTTTTCTTTCGAATGCCTGTAAAAACCAGATTCAATGGCTCGCCGGAAAATATCATACCAGCTTGGCTTTCACCCTCAAATACCGGTATCTGACAGTCTTTGTCATTACCATTTTATGGTTAGTATCCATGATCCCTGTGAAATTCCTGCCAAAAGAATTCAATCCCTCCCAAGATCAAAGCATGATCTTGGTCAAATATGAGACCCCTATCGGTTCCTCTCTTGAACACACCCGGAACATCCTTTCGGAAGCTGAAAAATTAATCATGGCACGCCCTGAAGTCAGGACTTATTTCCTGGCCGTCGGGGGGTTCCAAGGCGAAACGGTGAATTCTGGCATCATGTTCGTCTCCCTGAAATCTAAAAAGGAACGTTCACTTTCCCAACAAAAACTCCAAGAAATCTTCCGGACCGATCTGAATAAAATCAAGGATTTGAAGGCCTTCGTCATTGACCTCTCCAAAGGCGGCCCCAACGGCGGACTCGGTTTCCCCATCACCTTTAGCCTTCAGGGGCCCTCCCTAGCGGTCCTCAAGGAAGAGTCCGCAAAGCTGATGCAAAAGATGAAAGATGAGAAGCTCGCTGTAGATATTGATACCGATTATAAAGAAGGCCAACCGGAATACCGTATTTATGTTGACCGTGACAAGGCTTCACGCCGTGGTGTGACTGTCCAGACCATCTCCGATACGGTCACAGCAGCATTCGGCGGGGTACGTGAAGGGAAATTTACCAATGAAGACCGTCGTTACGATGTCCGTATCCGTGTCCTCCCTGATAACCGGACAAAAAAGGAAGATCTTCTTAATCTCCAAATCCGTAATATTTACGGTGAACTCATCCCTATTGGTGAGATCATCACCATAGAAAAAGTCGATACGGTACAAACCATCGCACGCCGTAACCGCGAACGCTCCATTAGCATTCAGGCTAATCCGGCTCCCGGAGTGGCGGAAAATACCGCCCTGAACCGGATTGAGCAAATCGCCAAAGAACAACTCCCCCCGGGGTATCGCCTACTTCCATCTGATACTGCCAAGACAAATAAGGAATTCGGCGAACAAATCATATTTGCCCTCGGCATGGGGATACTTGTGGCCTACATGGTGCTCGCAGCCCAGTTTAATAGCTACGGCCATCCATTTATCATTCTCTTGGCCATTCCCTTTGCTATCAGCGGGGCCTTTATCGGACTGCTGATTACGGGCCAGACTTTGAACCTCTACAGCTTTATCGGCCTTGTCCTTCTCATGGGGATCGTGAAGAAGAATTCCATTCTCCTTGTGGAATTTACCAATCAAATCCGGGAACATGAAGGCCTCAATGTCCGTGAATCTCTCCTGAAAGCCGGTCCGATCCGCCTCCGTCCCATCTTGATGACATCTATAGCCACCATTGCGGCGGCCATCCCCCCCGCCCTCGCCATCGGACCCGGTGCTGAAAGCCGTATCCCTATGTCGGTGACCATTATTGCTGGCACCCTCTTTTCCACCATCTCCACCCTCTTCCTCGTCCCGAGCAGTTACTCCATCTTTGAAAGCATCAAAGCCTGGACACAGTCTAAAACCCATTTCGGCGAAAAAGAGCGCAACCGTAAGCGTGTGGGTGAAGTGGAGATATAACCTCGGAGTGACTTTCCGAGCGACGCAACTTGCTCTGCTCGTATGCGAGATTTATTTTAACGAGCTGGTATCTTCTAAAAAGAAAAAAGCCCGTTCGCGCAAATTGCGTGAACGGGCTGGAAAATATAAACCAAACCTGAGATTACAAGGTTTGGAGGAATTTAATTAACTCATCGACGGTGGGGCTTTTGGCATTACGAACGTAGAAACCGCTGGTGGCCACACCGAGCTGGAGGGAGCGGGCGAGCTGGAAACCGTTGACGAATCCCAGGCAAAAACCGGCATTAAAGTTATCCCCGGCACCGGTCGTTGTTTTAGGTTTGGCGGTGTATGGCCCATCGACATAAAGAGCATCAGTCTCAGAGGCCGCTGCTGCGTACTGGACCGGATGGATCACACAGACGTGGATCCCGAGTTTTTCGCGGATTTTAATGGCCCGGTCAACGATCAGAGTTTGTTTTTTGCCAACGGCTTTTATCCCGAGGACATCAGCAACTTGCTCGGATTCCGCTTCATTCAAACCTAAAATAACATTAAAATACTGTTGGAACTTCGTAATTTGCGACAGAGCCCCTTTGATATCATCCGTCGTGCGTTTAGCGGGATCGGCTAGGTCAAAGAACATCACCCGTTTCTCACCCTTCATCGCAGGGCCGACTTCCTTCAGTAATTGTTTCCAAATATCGCCCATGTGCGGGAGCATGGTCCAATTCACCATGGCGATGAATTTGGAATCAGAAAAGGCTTTGATCAATTGGTTAGCCGGGATTTTTTTGAGGATATTATTCCAAGATAGATGGTGGAGGGTCCCGTGTTTACCCATCATGAGCTTGCCGTCTTCGAACTCCAAAGCATCGGTCTCACTCGGGTCTCCAATGCTGATGACCTTGGCGCGTTTGGCGAATTCACGAAAAATCGGGTGCAGCTCGACCGTCGCCCCTAAAAGCCCGATATAGGTCACCGGCATACTGAAAGAAACAAGGGCATTAGCCATAATCGGGCCATTGCCACCCAGACGGGTCTGGACAGTCACCATCTCCATATTCGTGCTTTTATCAGCAGCATCGGCGATCCGTTTAGCGAAATCCTTGATCTTCGCGACAGGGGTGTACTCTGTGGCACTCTTCCGTTTATCGACAATATGTATGATATTATCGACAAACCCATCGAACCCGACGATTCCAGGGACCCGGCGGATTTTGGATTTTGAACTGACGAGCGCCTCAGCCGTTTGGCGGATTACCTGCTTGGGATTGACTGTGATAATATTCATAGAAAGACTAAGATTGTGAGCGCGTGCTTATAGCTGAAGACGGATCGATTGAAAAGGTTTTTCCTCATTCTCGTGTTTTAAAGTCGAAACTTGCCCCATTTTGGTGTTTTGAGCTATACTGTCGCCTATGAACCGTCGTCACTTTATCAGAGCCCTCGGGATTACCGGCCTGGGATCTGCCACATTACCCCAGATCGCGCATTCTGCGGCCCTTCCCAGGCCCCTAGCGCCCAAAAGCGGGAGCATTCCTAAAAAGATCATCATGCTCATCGCTGACGGGATGAGCATGAGCACCCTCACCTGTGCCGATATCTATTCCCGGAATACCCGACAAATCCCCTTGGAATGGATCAAACTGCTCCACTCCCCCCTGCCCGAACTCTCCCTGATGAATATGCAGTCATTAAATTCCATCGTCACTGACTCCGCCGCCGCGTCGAGCTCTTGGAGTTCGGGCTGCCGGGTCAATAATGGTACGCTCAATACCCTACCCGACGGCAAATTGCTCAGGCCCCTCCTACCGATCCTGAAAGAAAATGGCTGGAAAATCGGGGTCGCCACCACCACGACAGTGACCCATGCCACTCCTGCTGGATTTTTAATCGCTAATCCCGCCCGCGGCGCGGAAGGACAAATCGCTGAACAATACCTCACCGCCGCGCCCGATGTCGCTCTAGGCGGCGGCCTCATATTCTTCCCGGAAGGTCTCCAGAAGTCATTCATCTCAAAAGGTTATACCCTCTGCAAAACAGCTGATGAACTCCTGAAATCCGGTGCCAAAGATAAATTACTCGGGCTTTTTGACGAAGGCCACATGACCTACTGTATCGACCGTAAGCCTTTGGGGCTGGAGGGCAAATTGCCCAGCCTCGGGCAGATGACGCAAATTGCGCTGCGCAATTTGTCCGCCAGCGGGGATAAGTTTTTCCTCCAGGTCGAAGGCGGGCGTGTCGACCATGCCGCCCACGCCAATGATGCCGGGGCCATTGTCCATGAAATGCTCGATTTCGACGGGGCGGTGAAAGTGGCCTTGGAATTCCAACAGAAAAACCCGGACACCCTCGTGATCATCACTACCGACCACGGAAATGCTAATATGGGGGTCAATGGCATGGGCGGTGCCTATTTAGACTCCGATGATACTTTCACTAAGGTCGCCGGATTTAATGCCAGTATCGGACGGATCATCCAGGAGATGGGGGTCAGCCTCGATAATCCTGATAACCCGCTTAAAGGGTTTAATGCCGCCGAACCCCTCATCCCCGATAAAGTCATTTCAACGACCGAAAAATATACCGGCATCAAAATCTCCGATGACCACGCAAAAGCTTTCTGCGCAATGGTTAAACCCGGCAAAGACACCCCGGCTTACCTCGTCAAACCGCTCAACGCCCAATTCGCTAACCCCGTTAATCTCATCGCGCAAATCCTGTCAAATTACACCGGTGTCGGATGGACCGGCTCCACCCATACCAGCGATTTCGTCCCGCTCACCGCCACCGGCCCCGGCCAAGAGCAATTTGCTGGATTCCTCCAGAATACCGACATCTTCGCTAAATTCATGAAATTTGCTGGAGTAAAATTTTCCAACAGCTAAAAGTGATAAACAATAAAAATGTTAACCAGCCCCCATAACCATACCGTGAGCTACTTACGTATTTCTGTCACGGACCGGTGTAATGAACGTTGCCTCTACTGTATGCCCGATGAGACGCAGGAATGGCTACCACGCGACGGCATCCTTAGCTACGAGGAAGTCCTGCGTGTGGCACGTATTGCGACGGGGCTGGGCATTACAAAATACCGGATCACAGGAGGGGAACCCCTCACGCGCAGGGACATCCTTCATTTTGTCGCCGAGCTGGCAAGGATCCCAGGGGTCAACGATATCGGCATGACCACCAATGGCACACTCCTGAAAGACCAGGCCCTGGCCCTGAAACGGGCTGGGCTAAAAACCATTAATATCAGCTTGGACTCCCTAGACGCGCTTACCTACGCGCAAATAACCGGCCGGGACATGCTCCCCGATGTCCTCCGAGGCATTGATGCCGCTTGCGCTGCGGGATTCGACAATATCAAGCTGAATATGGTGGTGATCCGGAACCGTAACGATCACGAAATCCTCGACATGATCGCATTCGCACGCAGTAAAAAACTGATCCTTAAACTCATTGAACTCATGCCCGTGAGCACCCGGGATGTACTTACCGATGAAAATTTTATCCCCGTCGGGGAAATGATGAAGAGGATCAAGGAGCAATTTGCTCTAGAACCACTGGGCGAACACCTCGGCAATGGCCCGGCTATTTATTACTCGGACGAATCCCGGTCGGTCAAAATCGGATTCATCGGCGCCATGACTAACCTTCATTTCTGTGATAGCTGCAATAAAATGCGCCTGACCGCCGAAGGCAAACTCCGGCCATGCCTCGGGAACCACGAGGAATACGACCTGCGCGAGCTACTCCGCACACCCGGCGTCAGTGATGATTTAATCGCTAAAACATTTATGGATGTCGTCGCTCGTAAACCCCAGGAACACACCTTCCGCGATAACTACCAACCCGGCCGTCGCATGATCGCCATCGGAGGATAAAAAGCCGCTGCGCTAGAGCACCGGAATCATCAACCGGATTTAATCCCTCACAAAACGAACGTTGACTTGTTTTTGTAAACGGTATTCTAGCTGGAGAAACTCTGGTCGGAGAGTTTTCCTGACTTCATCGCTATAAAGAGAAGCCTGCTCAGGATCATCCTGACGCTTTTGATGTTCTTTCATTTCATCATCAAAAATGGGCAGTTCAAAAAAAGAATCATTTTCCTCTGGCAAGACACGATCACAAGCTGTTTGAGATTTTTTCATCAAGGGCAATCTCACCGTATCTGATGAAAATAGCTTTTAAATCAGCATTCTCAAGGCTAATCGAAGATGTCTTCATGATTCCCAAGATATCAATAAAATCAATATCCATAGTACTTCGGGGGTATGCAAAAAAATTCACGGCATTACCCTCGATCAAAAGATAGGACTGGCCGGATTCATTGGCTTTGGCAATGAGATCGGAGTAGGTACTCATGACGACCAGTCTTATAGACGATTTTCCAAATCATGGCGACAAAAATACCGGAGCAGAAGGCTTCTCCTACTCCGGTATTCTGAAAATGAAAAAACTCTTGTATTGAATTACGCTCTGGCTGTGTTGAATTCTTCCACGGTATTAAAGAAAGCCCGCATGTTATTAAACGGGGTACCGGGAGGCACGTCACAACCGGAGGAAATGACAAAATTCGGATACTGTGCGGTGGCATCGAGAAGACCTTTTGTCTTTTCAATCAATTGTTCGCGACTGAGCTGGCAAAAGGACGCTGTCGGGTCGAGATTCCCGCAGAGGACTGTGTCAGCCGGGACCTTGCTCAAGGCATCCACGATATCCATCGGGGCGCCGAAATGATGGACTTTTACGCCGGACTCAAGGGCAAAAGGCAAATGCATAACCTTCGCCGCACAATTGTGAAGAATGATCGAAAAATCCTTATCTTCGAGGGCGGAAGCAATTTGTTTCACATAAGAAGAGGAATATTTCCCGAGCGCGCGCGGGGAGAGGAGTCCGGCGGCGGGTTCAGCCACCACCATCCCGTAAGCACCGGCGTCTTTAAGGGCCCTGCCATATTCAATCAGGAAATCAGTCACTTTCTGGAGGAGTATCTCGATTACCTCAGGATCTTCGGCAGTTTGAACGAGGGCTTCACTCACCCCGAAAAGCCTACCGGCCAAGGAAAAGGGCCCGATCATACCAGCCAAGACTTTCCCCCCATCACCGACCTGAGTTAGCTTCTTGACCACGTCAATGGCTACTTGGGTCCGTTTATCCCCGGGTTTAGGAATCTTCAAAGACTCGGCCTGTTCTTTTGTCGAAATCAACCGGCCAATCACGGTAGGAATCTCATCGTCACTCATCCGGACTTCCGCACCGAAAGCTTCCGCTTCCAAGCTCAAGTCCATGGCAGATAGGAGGAACTCCGCGTGACATTCCTTGCGCAGGGCGATTTGCGCGGCGACTTGTTGATCGGCATTTGTGACGATGTCAATGACCCGGGCTCCGGTGAGTTCCATCCCGGGGTAAGTGGCTACAGGAATGGCGATACGATTTTTTGATGCGATGATTTGATCTGAGAGTTTCATAATGATTATTATCCGTTGTCGGTTAAAATCTTCCTTTTGCATTAAAATATCGGGGAGGTCACTCGTTAAGTCGAAAGAATAAATCCCCCGCCCCCCATAAAGCGGACTATTTCCCGTCAGTTTATCTTTTTGCGAGATGCAAAAGGGAGAATTAATTAACTTTCTAAATGTCTCTTTTAAAGTAGTCATATGAAAGCATCCATCGTAGATCTCCGATATAAAACCAAACAAGTCATGCAAGCCATTGACCGGAGGGAGTCTGTTGAAATTTATTACCGAGGCAAGCAAAAAGCCCTGATGATCCCATTAGAAAATAAAGTTTCAAAACAGGTGAAAATAAGCATTAAAAACCATCCCTATTGCTCCATGGACAAAGATATACACCCTATCGATCAGGTTATGGACAGCTTAAGAGGAGGGAGATATCATGATCTTTGACACGGATGTCCTCATCTGTGTTCAGCGGGGAAATGTCAAAGCCATTGACGCTATTAGTAATACCTCCGAGCTATGCATCTCAGTTCAAACATATCTGGAACTCATTCAATATGCCAAAAACAAAAATCAAGTCCGCCATACAAAATCCTTCCTCCACCAAGCCGGCTTCAAAATCCTGCCCCTGACCCCCGAGATTGGTTATCGTGCCATGGTTTATATTGAGGAGTTTTGATTATCTCATCATCTCAGTAGTGGCGATGCCCACATTGCAGCCACTGCGTCCTATTACCACCTGCCCCTGCTGTCGGGTAACCGGAAACATTTTGAACCAATCAAGGATTTGGATTTGAAGGTATTTAAACCCTAGGCCATCCCCCACGGAAAACTCCCCTCATTGACTTCAATTCATCCCCGCAAATATGATATTAAACTATAAACTCCGACCGACCGCATTGATGAGGGGTTTGATTTCCTGCATGAGGGTACCGAAGATATCGGGGGTGACTTGCTGTGCCCCGTCGCTCATGGCTTCCGCGGGATTTGGATGGACCTCGATAAGCAGGCCATCGGCTCCCATAGCCACAGCCCCTTTACAAAGGGCAATGACCAAGTCAGACCGGCCACAGCCTTGGCTCGGATCGATAATCACAGGCAGATGAGTTTCCCGTTTGGCGATCGCCACAGCGGATAAATCGAGGGTATTGCGGGTATAGGTCTCGAATGTCCGTATGCCGCGTTCACAGAGCATGACATGGGGATTGCCCTCATTCAAAATATATTCCGCTGCCAAAAGCCATTCCTCGATCCTCATGGATAACCCGCGTTTGAGCATGATCGGTTTACCTGTTCTTGCGGCGGCGACGAGTAGGGCGAAATTCTGGGCATTCCGTGCGCCGATCTGGAAAATATCGGTGTACTGCGCCACGAGATCGACATCTTTTTCGGCTAAGACCTCAGTAATGATAGACAGCCCGGTTTCTTTCTTGGCCAAGGCCAAAAGCTTTAACCCGTCTTCCTTGAGCCCTTGGAATTCATAGGGAGAAGTGCGCGGTTTATAGGCTCCCCCCCTCAGAATCGTCGCCCCGAGGGCTTTCACCGCTTTGGCTGTCGAAACAATTTGCTCTTCACTCTCGACGGAACAAGGCCCCGCCATCACTTGGAATTTTTTTCCGCCAATCACATTTTTCCCGCCATCCACAGGGATCTGCGTATCAGCCGGATGTCCTTCTCGGCTGACAAGTTTATAACGTTTCTGCACACGCATGACCTGGTCCACTCCCGGAAATACGGTGAGGGCCTCCAGAGTATGTTGTTTCCTTTCATCCCCGATACAGGCGCAAATGGACTGTTCCACCCCTGTAATTAAACGGGGTTCGTATCCCAGTTTACGGACCTCATCGGTCACGGCATCAATTTGGTCTTTCGGAGCATGGGGCTTAAAAACAATAATCATGAATCCAAGTTAACCCCCAATCTCCCCAAGCCTCAATCTTGTTTTTACAAAGCTGCCTTGACAAGGTGGGATCATTTTGAGAGCGTCGCACACGTGTTAAAAAAAGTAGGCATAATCATTTGTAGTCTCTGTTGTTTCGTCCTCATGGGCGGGCACTGGGCCGTTTTGCAAACGGTTGCTTGGGCGAATATGATCCGCACCTACTCAAAAGACACCACGATCCAGCAGGCCATTGAAAAGACTTTCGACGGGGGGCACCCCTGTAAGATGTGTAAACAAATTTCCGCATCCAAAAAGCAGGGAGAAAAACAGGATCAAAATAATACTCAAGCCGCCGGAAAACTGCTCGCGATCCTCTCCCTTTGTATCGGCTTACTGGTTCCACGCCGCCATTTGCTCGGCCTTTTCAGCTTATCGCCGCTCATTGACTCAATAAAGTCATCCCCCCCGACTCCTCCCCCGTTAGCGGATTAACCCTCCTTCTTCCATCAAAAGAGTAAAGACACCTGAAAACCGTCTTCTTTTGAATTAATTAACGCATCAAAAAAATGTGCGCTCGATGATACTTTTTGCAGAGGTCCCTATCCCCGGAATATTCCCCCTCATCTTTCACATCCTTATCACACAAAATAAAATCTACTGCCGGAAACCAATGAGAAAATTTATTACACTCCTGACACTATTATCCTGCCTTGGATCTGCCCATGCTCAAGAAACCAAAACACAGAATCTCCCTACTAAACTCGCTACCATTGTCGTCAAAGGATCCACCGGAGATTCATCCACCATCCCAAGCGCGGCAAACGCCCGGGCCCAGATCGAGCAAGTGCCCGGGGGGGTGAATTTCATCGAGGCTGATGACTCCTATCTCCTCGGACGCACGAGCAATTTGCGTGATGCCTTGGATTACCAGCCGGGCATTTATATCCAGCCCCGGTTCGGGGCCCAGGAATCCCGCATCTCCATCCGCGGCAGCGGACTCGGGAGGAATTTCCACGGGCGCGGCATCCTGATGCTCCAAGATGGAGCCCCGTTAAACCTCGCCGACGGTGGATTTGACATGCAGTCGGTGGAACCCCTCGCTGTGGACTACATCCATGTGTACCGTGGCGGCAACGGCATTTTTGTCGGATCGGCTAACCTCGGTGGCGCAATTGATTTCGTCTCACGGACCGGATACAGCGCTGACAAGGTGCAATTACGTTTGGAGGCCGGTAGTTTCGGGTACATCCATGCCCAAGCCAGTTCCGGGATGGTCGTAGGGCCTTACGATTATTATGCGTCGGTAACGGAATACAAACAAGACGGTTTCCGCGCCCAGTCAAAACAGAATAACCAGAATCTCTTCAGTAACTTTGGCGTTAAAATCACTGATAACGTGGAAAACCGGACTTTCCTGAACCTGATCAAGACCGACTCCCAACTCCCCGGACAAATCACCAAGGGCCAAATGACCACCAATCCAGAACAGGCTAATGCGGGAAATATCGCTCTGAACCAGCAACGTGACTATTCACTCATGCGGTTGGCCAACCGGACCACGGTGAGCTGGGACGGGCAGGAACTCAACGGCACCCTATTCTGGACTTATAAAGACCTCTACCACCCGATCGTGCAAGTCATCGACCAAGTAACCAATGACCCCGGAATCGACCTGAATTACCGGAATAAAAGCGATCTCCTGGACAATCCAAATAACTTCATCGTCGGGGCGAGAACCGTTTATGGTTACGGCAATGACGCCCGCTATTTTAATAACCTCGGAAATACCGGTGCACAATTCCTGAGCCGATCGACAGGAGCCCTCAATGTCGATCTCTATTGTGTAAATGAATACACATTCCTCCCCTCCTGGACACTCGTCACTGGAGCCGAGCTAAATTACGCCTCGCGTTCATCCGAACGTATCTTCCCAAATGCAGTGAGCAATGAAAATGAATACCTCGGCTTCAACCCTTATGCGGGTGCCCGTTACGCCGTCAACGACAAGATACTCATTTACGGCAATGTCAGCCGGAGCTTTGAGGCTCCCTCTTTTGGTGAACTCCAGCCTTTTTACCAACCACCCTTTGCTCCTGTAGCAGGATCCGACCTGAATGACCTCAGCCCGCAAACAGCCACCACAATAGAAATCGGCACCCGTGGCGAATGTGGCCCTGCGACTTGGGATGTGACATTTTATCACTCTTTGGTGGATAACGAACTCCTGACCTATAACCTCGGCGGTGGGGCTTCCGCCACGAGGAATGCCGACCAAACCATCCACCAAGGCATCGAACTAGGGCTCAATATCGACCTCTTCCAAGGAACCGACCCCAAGGGCCGGATTTTCGAAGACCGCTTATGGCTGCGCCAAGTATATAACTGGCAAAGTTTCACCTTCGATAACGATCCTCAATTCGGCAATAACCAGATAGCCTCGGCCCCTGAAAATTATTACCGCGCAGAGCTCCTCTACGAGCATCCTTGCGGATTCTACGCCGGACCAAATGTGGAATGGGTCCCCTCTGTGACTTACATCGACAACGCGAATACTTACTGGGCCAACCCCTATGCCCTGCTCGGGTTCAAAATCGGTTATGTTTCCCCGAAAGGATTTAATGTCTTTTTCGAAGCAAAAAACCTCACCGATGAAACCTATGCCTCGGCAGTGTCCATGATCGCCAATGCCGGCGGGAGAGACAGCGCCCAATTCCTCCCGGGCGACGGACGCGGTTTCTACGGTGGTGTGGTATGGAAATGGTAAACCCGCAGCAATATCCTCTGTGAATCAAAACAAATTGCCTAACACCTATCGTTGGTTGGCACTGGTTTGCAGTGTCACCCTCATCCTCAGTGCCGGCAGCGGAGTCCTGCACATCCTGATGACTTTTAGCCAAAAAGCCCCGCCTCCCCCTGGCCCATCCGGGCGCGGTCTTTCACCGGGACAATTTGCGCTGACACCCGCGCAAATTGCCTCGGCCCTGCCGGAAAAAGCAGCAAAGATTTCCGAGATCAACCTCCGCCTGATCGCAGGACAGCCTTGGTATATAGCTTATACTTCCGACTCAAAGATACCTCATTACATTGATGGTCAATCAGGTGTACTCGACGACTCCATGGACGGGGTTTTTGCCGCACAAATCGCGAGAGAGTTTCTCCAGTCGGATAAGGAGGTTAAAACGGATTATCTGACATCATTCAGCGGCGAATACATTAATATCTTCCGGATTCTACCCCTATACCGTTTTGATCACCATGACGGGAGCGAAACCTGATCCTCCGGGAAAGTTGCTATTGGCTAGATTATAGCTACTCCCATTCGCCGAACCGGACTGGGCGATGGTTATCGTGAGTGTGGCGCTTTCCCCCGGCCCCACAGTTGGGGCCCATGAATCAGTCGGC